>Ga0153956_1000341_pt1 | contig 55610 bp, 61 predicted proteins | sample TSFL040MetaG_FD_104704 | JGI IMG/M metagenome (GOLD analysis project Ga0153956, IMG submission 104704) | Attine ant fungus gardens microbial communities from Florida, USA - TSFL040 MetaG | ecosystem: Host-associated > Fungi > Mycelium > Unclassified | place: USA: Florida, Wekiwa Springs...
GGGATCGAAGAACACCAGGTTCGTTTCCGGCTGCTGCACGACGATGCCGTCGATCTGCGCGAGTCCGCCGGCGAGGGCGCGTGCGTTGGCGTGATCGTCGGCGAGGCGCGCCACATGATGATCGAGCGCATGGAGGCAGGCGGCGGCGCAGATGCCGGCCTGGCGCATGGCGCCGCCGAGGCCCTGCTTCCAGCGCCATACCGCATGGATGTAATCGCGAGTGCCGGCCAGCACCGCGCCGATCGGAGCGCCCAGCCCCTTCGAGAAGTCTATCCACACGGAGTCCCAGCCCGCCGACATGTCGCCGGCGCTGATGCCGGTGGCGACGCAGGCGTTCAGCAGCCGCGCGCCGTCCATATGCGTGGCCATACCGTGCGCGCGGGCGATGTCCGCCACCGCGTCGAGATCGGCCTTCGGCCAGATGGCGCCGCCGCCGATATTCGCTGTCTGCTCGACGCTGACGATGGTCTGGGCGGGCTCATAACGGGTGCGCGGATGCAGGGCCGCCCGCAATGTATCCGGCGCGAACTTTCCGTCGACGCCGTCGAGGCCGGTGATCTGGAAGCCGCCGAGCGCGGCATGGGTGCCGCCTTCGCGCGCGAGAATATGCGCGGTGCGATGCGCGAGGATTTCGTCGCCCGGCCGCCCATGCGCGAGCAGGCCGGCGACATTGCACATGGTGCCCGACGGCATAAACACCGCGGCCTCCTTGCCGAGCAGAGCGGCGACGCGGTCGCAAAGGGCGTTCACGGTGGGATCGTCGCCCGTCTGTTCGTCGCCGACCTCCGCCGCAGCCATCGCCGCACGCATGGCTGGTGTGGGTTTTGTCTGCGTATCCGACAGCAGGTTGACGCGGACCGGCGGCTGCGATGGATCGGGGCGGGCAGGGGTGAAGGGCATGTTCGCTTTCCCATGATCTCTGCACAGTGAATCATGACGGCACGATCGACGAAAGATCGATCTCAGTCCCTCATGGTGAGGAGGCGCCAATTGGCGCCGTCTCGAACCATGAGTTGCGTGTGTGGCCATCCCCAGCGAATGGCTTTGCCATTCGCAAGGAGACGCGCGCGGCGGCGGAGCAAGAGCTCCGCCTGAGAGCGCGCTCCTCAGGATGAGGGCGGAGTATAAGGCACACAAAAAAAGCCCCGGAAAACCGGGGCCTTTTCGTCATCGTCGCTAACTTGATTAGCGCGAATAGAATTCGACGATCAGATGGGGCTCCATCTGCACCGCGAAGGGGACGTCCGACAGCGCCGGGACGCGGATGAACTTGGCGGTCATCTTGTGGTGGTCGGTCTCGACGTAATCAGGCACGTCGCGCTCGGGGAGCTGTGAGGCTTCCAGCACGATGGCGAGCTGCTTCGAGGCTTCCTTGACCTCGATGACGTCGCCGACCTTGACGAGGTAGCTCGAAATGTTGACGCGCTTGCCGTTCACGCGGACGTGGCCGTGGTTGATGAACTGGCGGGCGGCGAACATGGTGGCGACGAACTTGGCGCGGTACACCACGGTATCGAGACGGCGCTCCAGCAGGCCGATCAGGTTTTCACCGGTGTCGCCCTTGAGGCGCGACGCCTCGACGTACACGGCGTAGAACTGGCGTTCGGAAATGTTGGCGTAATAGCCCTTCAGCTTCTGCTTGGCACGGAGCTGGGTGCCGAAGTCCGAGAGCTTGCCCTTGCGGCGCTGGCCGTGCTGGCCGGGGCCGTATTCGCGCTTGTTGACCGGAGACTTGGGGCGACCCCAAATGTTCTGGCCCATGCGGCGGTCGATTTTGTACTTGGCTTCACTGCGCTTTGTCATCGCGTCCTCGAAATGAGAATAGGTGGATGTGAGGAGACGCGCCCTCCTGTGTACCGGGTGATCTTGTGAAGGAAATCCCGGCACCGACAGGCTCATTCCCAAAGCCGGGAGGAGAACCACGGGTGCGAAACGCTTCGCGGGCCGAAAACGGCCCGCGAGCAGGGCGGTTTCTAGGGGCAGGGGCCGGTTATGTCAATTGAAAGACATGCCTTTTTACCATTTTGCCGGGCCGGATGGACGAAATCGCCCGATCCTGCGCAAAATGCGGTCCACCGCGCCTATTTCGGGGCCGGAGTCGCCACCGGCTTGCCTTCCTCGACCACATAGACGGCCATGATCTTCAGGCCCTTGTTGCCGGTCTTGATGTCATGCGGCACGCCGGCCGGGACCGCATAGGAATCGCCGGCCTTCAGTTCCTGGTCGGGCTTGCCTTCCACCATCAAGGTGGCGCCGCCGTCCAGCACATAGCCGGTGTCGACGCCCGGATGGGTGTGGCGGCCGGCGAGCTGGCTCGGGCCGATCTCGGCGATCACGGTGACGATGTGGTGCCCGGCCGGATATTTCACGTCCTGCAGCGGCGTCCGCTTGATGCCCTGCGCGGAGGCCGCACCGGCACCGGCAAGCGTGGCGACGGTCAGGCCAAGGACCATTTTAAGGATGAGATTCTTGAGCATGGTGGTCTCCCTCTGCCGTTCTCTTGTCGGAACGGCGTTCGCGAAGGCTAGCAGCGCGCGAGGGAAAGTCGAGCGATCTCGTTGTTAAGCTGCAACTTGGCCGCCGAAGAACGGCGCCAACATTTCCGGGCCGGCATGACGTTTGCCCGACGTATAGCGCATCACCGCATCGCCATGCGGCGCGCCGGGCGGCTGGGCGCCGATCAGGTCGATGACGCGGCGCGCAATCGCCGGTGCCGGATCGATCCAGGTGACCGGCCAGGGGGCGATCCGCGTCAGCGTATCGAGCAGCAGTGGGTAATGGGTGCAGGCCAGCGTGATCGTGTCCGTGCGTGCGCCGGTGGCGTCCTGCACGAAACAGGGGGCGATCTCGTTGAAGACGGCGGCATCATCGATGCCGGCGCCGCCGAGCGCGGCTTCCGCGTGCGAGGCGAGGTGGGCGGAGCCGACCAGCGTGACGATGCAGCCCTGGCCGAAGTCGCGGATCAGCGTCTGCGTATATTCGCGTTTCACGGTGCCCGATGTGCCGAGCACCGACACGCGCTTGCTGAGCGAGCGTGCGCAGGCCGGCTTGATCGCCGGCACGGTGCCGACGAACGGCACACCGTAGGCGGCGCGCAGGTGCGTCAGCACCAGCGTCGAGGCGGTATTGCAGGCGATGACCACAAGGTCGGGCCGGTGCGCGGCGATCAGTTCGCCCATCAGAGGGACGACGCGGCCGGTCAGGGTGTCTTCGCTGTGCTGGCCGTAAGGGAAGAACGCGTCATCGGCCACATAAACATAATGCGCATCTGGCCGCGCTTTGGCGATCTCGCGCTGGACGGTCAGGCCGCCGAGGCCGGAGTCGAAGACGAGAATGGTCGGGCACATGGGCACGAGGAGAGTGTAAGGCAGGTTGGTTACCGAGGGATTGCTGCAGGGCCGACAATGAGGATATCGGCAATCGGGCTTTTTCGGGGAGGGGCAGACGCCCGCGTCAGAACTGTAGGGTGGGCAAAGCGCAGCGTGCCCACCCTGCATGATGCGTCTCCATGGTGGGCACGGCGAAGACGCCTTTGCCCACCCTACGGATTTACCGTGTCGCGTCTGGGGCACGGACGTAATAAAGCTACTGACGGAATGTGTGCAATTCCGGCCGAGTTCAGTTCGCCCCGAACACGCGCTTGAAGATCGTGTCAACGTGCTTGAAGTGATAGCCGAGGTCGAATTTCTCGGCGATCTCGTCGTCGCTGAGATATGTCTTCACGTCGGCGTCGTTCTTCAGCAGCGTCTGGAAGTCGCCTTCGCCGCGCCACACCGGCATCGCGTTGCGCTGGACCAGTTTGTAGCTGTCCTCGCGCGAGGCGCCTTTCTGCGTCAGCGCTAGCAGCACGCGCTGCGAATGCACGAGGCCGCCGAGGCGGTCGAGGTTCTTCTGCATGTTGGCGGGATAGACCAGCAGCTTCTCGATCACGCCGGCGAGACGGTTGAGCGCGAAGTCGAGCGTCACCGTGGCGTCCGGGCCCATCATGCGCTCGGCGGAGGAGTGCGAGATATCGCGCTCGTGCCACAGCACGACGTTCTCCAGCGCCGGCGTCACATAGGCGCGCACCATGCGGGCCAGGCCGGTGATGTTTTCGGTGAGCACCGGATTGCGCTTGTGCGGCATCGCCGACGAGCCCTTCTGGCCTTCGGAGAAGAACTCCTCGGCTTCCAGCACTTCGGTGCGCTGCATGTGGCGGATTTCCACCGCCAGCCGCTCCATCGACGCGGCGACGACGCCGAGCGTGGCGAAATACATCGCGTGACGATCGCGCGGGATCACCTGCGTCGAGATCGGCTCGGGCGTCAGGCCCATCGCTTTGGCGACATGCTCCTCCACGCGCGGATCGATCTGCGCGAAGGTGCCGACGGCGCCGGAAATCGCGCCGGTGGCGACTTCCTTCCGTGCGGCGACCAGGCGTTCGCGGCAGCGGGTGAATTCGGCATAGGCGTAAGCGAGCTTGAGGCCGAACGTGACCGGCTCGGCATGGATGCCGTGCGAGCGGCCGATGGTCGGCGTCATCTTGTGCTCGAAGGCGCGCGTCTTCAGCGCGGCGAGCAGGCGGTCGATATCGGCGATCAGGATGTCGGCGGCGCGTACCAGCTGCACGTTGAGGCAGGTGTCGAGCACGTCGGACGAGGTCATGCCCTGATGCACGAAGCGCGCGTCAGGCCCGACGATCTCGGCGAGATGGGTCAGGAAGGCGATGACGTCATGCTTGGTCTCGCGCTCGATCTCGTCGATGCGATCGACATTGAAGGTGGCATCCTTCGCCTTGGCCCAGATGGTCTTCGCGGCATCCTTCGGAATGGTCCCGAGTTCCGCCAGCGCATCGGCCGCATGAGCCTCGATCTCGAACCAGATCTTGAAGCGGGTCTGCGGCTCCCAGATGGAGGCCATTTCAGGACGGGTATAGCGCGGGATCATCGGCGTCTCGGACGTGTGAGGGGGATTTCGGCGGCGGTTTAGCAGATGGGGCGAGGGGAGGAAACCGGCTCGACGCGGCTGCGGGCCTTCGATGTCTGAATGCAACCTTTGATTGAAAATGGTGATCGTGCCGTGTAGCTTGCACCGGGAGGCAACAATGGCCGGTCAACGATCGCAGACCTTGCAGCCGCCGGGCGGCGGGAGCACATATGATCCCATGCTAGAAGCACGCGTAGCAACTCTCGAAGCCGATGTGAGGAACATCCGCGACTCCGTCGGAGAGATGAAGATCGACATCAGGGAGATGCGATCCGATATCAAGGATTTGCGGGTTGGTCTGGTCGAACTGCGAGAGGGTATGCAGGCCGATCTCGGCAGTTTGCGAACTGAAATGCAGTCCGGCTTCAGTAGCTTGCGAGCGGACATGCAGTCGGATATCGGCACGATGAAGGTGAACTACGCGACGCTGAACGAGCGGATCACGCATCTGCCGACCAAGGGCTATATCGGCTGGTGGATCACGGTCGGCTTAAGCGCATCGGTGGCGGCGCTGACGATTTTGTCGCGGCTGGGATTTCTGGTCGCGAAGTAGCAGTGGTTGTGCCGTAGGGCGGATGGGCGCAGCACATCCGCCGCGGAGCTTGCCGCAGGCGATGGCGGCGGATGACATTCGTCATCCGCCCTTGCTTCACACCATCTCCCCGCGGGCATGCGCGGCGGCGGTGCGGATGCCGTCGATATTCGCCTTGTAGCTCTCGACCGTGCCGCCCTTGAAGACGGCGGAGCCGGCGACGAATGCATTGACGCCTGCGGCAGCCAGCGCGGCGGCATTGGCGGCGGACACGCCGCCGTCCACTTCGATATCGATCGGCCGTCCGGCCAGCATGGCGCGGAGATTGGTGATCTTCTCGATCGCCGAGGGAATGAACGCCTGGCCGCCGAAGCCGGGATTGACGGACATCACCAGCACGAGATCGACGAGGTCGAGCACATATTCGATGGCCGACAGCGGCGTGCCGGGATTGAGCGAGACGCCGGCCTTCTTGCCGAGCGCGCGGATCGCCTGCAGCGAGCGGTGCAGATGCGGGCCGGCTTCGGCATGCACGGTGATGTGGTCGCAGCCGGCCTTGGCAAAGGCTTCGAGATAGGGATCGCAGGGGGCGATCATCAGATGCGCGTCGAAGATCTTCGTGGTGTGCGGGCGCAGAGCCTTGATGACATCCGGGCCGTAGGAAATGTTCGGCACGAAATGGCCGTCCATCACGTCGAGATGCATCCAGTCGGCGCCGGCCTGATCGACGGCGCGGACCTCGTCGCCGAGTCTGGCGAAATCAGCCGCCAGAATGGACGGGGCGATCACCAGCGGGCGCGGCGGAAAGCTCTGGGACATCTCAAGGTTCCTGCAAGGGCGATGTGAAGGGCCTCCGCGTAACACGCGGCCGAGGATGCGGCAACGACGCGCGGACGGCCTGCGGCGTTCCGGCAGAATCTGCCGCACGCGGCATGAATTGCCCGGTAACGGACGGCTTCGATGGCGCGCGGTCGTTGATTTCATACGGGTTTTTCGCTGGCACGGGGCTTGCTGATATCTCCGTGGGCCATTCTGGCCCGAACGGAGATCGACGATGCTCGGCGTCGCGGCACTTGCCACATCGGCCATGGACCTTCTGCAATCGCTGACGTCGAAGAAGACGACGTCGTCGTCGTCCAATCCGACGACGGGGTTGTTGCAGGACTCGTCGTTCCAGCTCGGCACGCAGGCCGAGATCGTTCCGACAACGACGGTGACGAGCGGCACGTCGTCCGGCAGTCTTTCGGCCTCGACCATGAGCGCGCTGCTCGATGCGCAAAGTCAGGCGCAGGTGTCGCCCACCTCGCGGACGCGCTCCGACGCGCTCAAGAGCCTGTTCGCACAGCTCGACGGCGATGGCGACGGTTCGATCACCCAGGCGGAATTCGAGGACAAGCTCGGCGCCGGCGGCACCAACACCGCCAATGCCGACAAGGTGTTCGCCAGGCTCGACGCGGACGGCGACGGCAAGGTCGGCATCGACGAACTCGGCAAGGCGCTGAAAGGCGCCGGTCGCGCGCATCATGCCGGGCACGGCGGCGGAGGCGACGGTGCCGGCGACGGCACCGATGCGACAGGGGCGACCACCACGACCACCGTGAACCCCGACGGCAGCACCACCACCGCGATCACCTATGCCGACGGTTCCTCGGTGACCTCGACCTCCGCGGCACCGGCGTCATCATCGACGGCTTCGGCCGCGCGGAACTCCTATAACGCGATCGAGCAGATGATCGCGAAGCAGGCGAAGCAGATTGCGTCCGCGACCTCGCCGCTGGCCATGACCGTCTGACGGGCCGCCCGCCTTCAGCACGCAAATCGGTCGCGCCACGCCGGCAGTGCGCCGGCGAACGGAAGCGCCGTCGCCTCATAGATGCCGCGCGCAATCGCGCGGGCGGTGACGTTACCGGCGAGCATGCCGAGTTCGGTCAGCCCCACCAGCGGATCGATCGGCTTCTCGCAGGTCGCGGCCGCGAACACGATGTCGCCGTCGAGCGGTGCGTGCACCGGATAGATCGCATGGGCGAAGCCGGTCTGCGCCATCATCGCGAGGCGCTGCGCCTGCGCCTTGGAGAGGGTCGCATCAGTCACGACCACCGCAAGCGTCGTGTTCTCGATGGATGTTGCCGCGGGGCCGCCCTTGATGCGCAGCGCGCGCATGCCCGGCGTGACCGCGTCCGGAAAGCCGCGTCCGCCGAATTCATTGTTTGTCTCGAACGCTGCCGCCCAAAAATGCGCGCTGTCGCCCATGGTGACGCTGCCGACCGCATTCACCGCGGCAAGCGCGGCGACGCGCACGCCCGATGGCGTGACGGCGGAGGCCGAGCCGAGCCCGCCCTTGAGATTGACCGTAGTCGCGCCCATGCCGGCGCCGACGCTGCCGAGCGCAAAACTGTCGCTCGCGTTTGCCGCAGCGGCATAGCCGAGATCGCGATAGGGCGGAAAGCGGCCCCAGGTCTTGTCGCCGCCGTTGATGAGGTCGAACAGAATCGCGCCGGGTACGATGGGGATCACGGCATCGCCGATCCGGAAACCGCGGCCCTGTTCGGCGAGCCACGCCTGCACGCCGCCGCCGGCCTCAAGGCCGAAGGCGGAGCCGCCGGACAGCGCCAGGCCGTGGATGGTGTCCACCGTGTTGACGGGATCGAGCAGGGCGCTTTCGCGCGTGCCGGGGCCGCCGCCGCGCACATCGGCGGATGCAACCGCCGGTTTGTCGAACAGGATCGCGGTGACGCCGGACGCGAGCGCGGCATCGTCGGCATGGCCGACGCGGACCCCGGCGATGTCGGTGAGAAGATTTTTCATGGTGGGTTCCATCGGGGACACGGCAGGGCGCTGGCGATCACGCCTATTCACAACCGTATCAAATGCGGCATCCTTGATCCAACACGCTTGCATGTCATCGTGCGCGCGGTGCATTTAGCCGCATGATCACCGACGTCACGATCCCCGCCGCACTGGTTGCCGGCATTGTCAGTTTCCTGTCGCCCTGCGTGCTGCCGCTGGTGCCGCCCTATCTGATTTATCTGACAGGGGCGACCATTGAGCATGTCGCCAATGACGAACAGGTCGCCGCATCGAAGCGCGCGGTGATGATCTCGGCGCTGGTGTTCGTGCTCGGCTTTTCCACGGTGTTCGTTATTCTCGGCGCCAGCGCCAGCCTGATCGGCAGCGTGATCCGCGCCTATGCGGCACAGCTCTCGCTGGTCGCCGGCGTGCTGATCATTCTGATGGGCCTGCATTTCCTCGGCCTGACGCGGATCGGCCTTTTGATGCGCGAGGGCCGGCTGGCGATGCCGAAGCCGGTCGGGCTGTGGGGCGCCTATGTGATGGGCCTCGCTTTCGCCTTCGGCTGGACGCCGTGCATCGGTCCGATCCTGGCCGCGATCCTGTCGGTGGCGGCGGCGGAAGCGACGGTGACGAAAGGGGCGGGCCTGCTTGCGGTCTATTCGCTCGGCCTCGGCATTCCGTTCCTGATCGCAGCTTTCATGGTCGAGCAGTTTTCAAGCGTGTTCGCACGCATGAAGCGCCATCTGGTCCATGTCGAGCGCGCGATGGGCGTGCTGATGGTGCTGACGGGAATCGCATTCCTCACCGGCAGCATCTCGAATGCGAGCATCTGGCTGCTGGAGACATTTCCGGCGCTGCAGAATTTCGGGTGAGAAGGTGAAACGCGTCATTCCGGCATGATTTTCGGCCGGCGCAGCCGGCTGAAAGTCAGACCCGGAATCTCGATATGAGATTCTCCACTTCGAGATTCCGGGGTCGCGATCGCCTTGCGGCGTTCGCGCCCCGGAATGACAGCATGTGCCTCAGCCGCCCTTGCCCAGTTCGGCGTAATTCCCCTTCGCGTCCCACTTGTAGACGACATAGTCGATCGCCTTGATGTCGCCCTTGGCGTCGAAGGCCATCTTGCCGAGCACGGTGTCCCACTCGCCGGCCTTGATGGTGTCCATCACCTTTTTCGTGTCGGTGCTGCCGGCCTTGGCGACGGCTTGCGACCACACCTGGAAGGCGGCGTAGGTGTAGAGCGTGTAGCCTTCCGGATCGATGTTCTTCGCCTTGAATTTCTCGACGATGGCCTTGGCGGTCGGCTTGTTGCGCGGATCGGGGCCGAAGGTGAACAGCGTGCCTTCCGCCGCCGGGCCGGTGATGGAGGCGAATTCCTTGTCATTCATGGCGTCGCCGGCCATCAGCACCGTCTTCAGGCCCTGGTCGCGCATCTGGCGCAGGATCAGGCCGGCTTCCTGATGATAGCCGCCGACATAGACGAGATCGATATTGTCGCGCTTCAGGCGCGAGACGATGGAATTGAAATCCTTGTCGCCCTTGTTGTAGCTCTCGAACATCTTCTCGGTGAAGCCGGCCTTGTTGAGGGCCTTCTTCGTCTCGTCGGCGAGACCCTTGCCGTAGGTGGTCTTGTCGTTGAGGATCGCGACGTTCTTGCCCTGGTAGTTCTTGGCGATGAAGTCGGCGGCGACGATGCCCTGCTGATCGTCGCGGCCGCAGACGCGCAGCACATTGGCGAGCTTGCGTTCGGTGAACAGCGGATTGGTCGAGGCCGGCGTGATCTGCAGCACGTTGTTATCGGCGTAGGCTTCCGATGCCGGGATCGACGACGCCGAGCAGAAGTGGCCGGCGACGAACGGCACGTTCGCGCTTCCGAGCTTTTCGGCGACCGAACGCGCCTGCTTGGGATCGCAGGCATCGTCGCCGACCTGTAAGGCGAGCTTCTTGCCGAGCACGCCGCCGGCGGCGTTGATATCGGCCACCGCCTGGTCGGCGCCGTTCTTCATCTGCCGGCCGAACGCGGATTCGCTGCCGGTCATCGGCCCCGCCACCGCGACATTGATGTCCTGCGCCAGAGCTGCCGAGGACAAGGCTGTTGACCACAGCAGCGATGCGGCCAGGGCCAAGCCGGTGATGCGGCCGATAAGCTTGATGGGTTTCATATGATCCTCGCGGGTGGTGCGAAACGGGTCGGTGGATGGCGCGCATATTCCAATGATTTGCATGGCAAGTCATCGGCAATTTTGGGGGGCCGTGCGGCACATCGCCGCCCGGATTTCGTAGCCCGGATGGAGCGGCGCGCAATCCGGGATCAATCTCATATGTGGATTCGCCGGTCCCGGATTACGCTTCGCTCCATCCGGGCTACGCCGCATCACCCGTGCCGGCCGCCTTCGAGATAGGCGGATCGTATTTCCGGTGCCTTCAGCAGTTCGCTGCCGGTGCCCGACAGCGTGATCGATCCGTTGACCATGACATAGCCGCGATGGGCGAGGCGGAGCGCGTGGTTGGCGTTCTGCTCGACGATCAGCACCGTGAGGCCATCCTGTTTGTTGAGGACGCGGATGGCGTCGAAGATCTGCCTGGCGATCAACGGCGCGAGACCGAGCGATGGCTCGTCGAGCAGCAACAGGCGCGGGCTGCTCATCAATGCGCGGCCGATGGCCAGCATCTGCTGCTCGCCGCCGGACAGCGTGCCGCCGCGCTGGGGCAACCGCTCCTTCAGGCGCGGAAACAGCGTCAGCACCTTGTCGAGGCTTTCGGCACGCTGCGCCGGCGTCGTCTCGTTGACGTCGGCGCCCATCTGCAGGTTTTCCGCGACGCTCATGCGCGGGAAGATGCGACGGCCCTCCGGCGACTGCGCGATGCGCATGCGCGCGATCAAATGAGTCGGCAGACCGGTGATATCCGTGCCGTCATAGACGATACGGCCGGCGCCCGCGCGCGGCTTGCCGAAGATCGTCATCATCAGCGTGGACTTACCGGCGCCGTTGGCGCCGATCAGCGCGACGATTTCGCCGCGGTCGATGGAGAGATCAACGCCCTTCAGCGCTTCGATCCTGCCGTAGGACGCGTGCAGGCCGCTGATGGCGAGCATGGCAACGCTCACGTCTCGCCCTCCATCACTGCGACCGCTTCGTCCTCGTCGGCGCCGAGATAGGCGGCGATCACTTTCGGGTCGTTGCGAATCTGCTGCGGCGTGCCGTCGGCGATCTTCACGCCGTAGTCGAGCACGTTGATGCGGTCGGAAATCTCCATCACCACCGACATGTCGTGCTCGATCAGCAGGATCGATGTGTCGTGCTCGCCACGGATGCGCAGCAGCAGCTCGTTGAGTTCGGCGCTTTCGCGCGCATTGAGGCCGGCGGCGGGTTCGTCGAGGCAGAGCAGCGCCGGCGCGGTGCACATCGCACGCACGATTTCGAGGCGGCGCTGGTCGCCGTAAGGCAGATTGCCGGCGGCATCGTCGGCGCGCGGCAGCAGGCCGATCCGGTCGAGCCAGTCACGCGCGCGGTCGATCGCCGCGCGCTCCGCCGCGCGATAGGAGGGCACGCCGAACAGGCCGAGGAAGGTGTAGCCCGAGGCGCGCATCAACGTGTTGTGCTGCGCCACCATCAGGTTTTCCAGCGCGGTCATGCCGGGAAACAGGCGGATGTTCTGGAACGTGCGCGCGACCTTGGCGACTTTCGAGATGCGGAAGTCGTTCAGCGTTTCGAGCCGGAACACGCCGCCGCCGTTATGCAGCCGGATGGTGCCCGATGTCGGCTTGTAGAAGCCGGTGATGCAATTGAACACCGTGGTCTTGCCGGCACCGTTCGGCCCGATCAGCGCGGTGATCTGGCCGCGCGTCGCGGTGAAGGAGAGATCGTTGACGGCGACGATGCCGCCGAAACGCATCGTCAGGTTCTCGACGCTGAGAATGGTCTCGCTCATCCGGCGCCCTCCTTCACGAGGTCGGAGGAGATCGCCTGATTGCGTTCGAGGAACACGGTCGGGGCGCGATGGCCGATCAGGCCGCGCGGACGCCAGATCATCAGCAGCACCATGGCCATGCCGAACACCAGCATGCGGAATTGATCGAGGTCGCGGAACAGTTCGAAACCGCCGATCAGCGCCACCGCCGCGAGCGCGACGCCGAGCTGCGAGCCCATGCCGCCGAGCACCACGATCGCCAGTACCAGCGCCGACTCCTGGAAGGAGAAGGACTCCGGGCTGATGAAGCCCTGTCGCGTGGCGAAGAACGCGCCGGCGAAACCGGCGAACATGGCGCCGATGGCGAAGGCGGTGAGCTTCGTCGTCGTGGTGTTGATGCCGAGCGCGCGGCAGGCGACTTCGTCCTCACGCAGGGCTTCCCAGGCGCGGCCGACGGGCAGGCGGCGCAGCCGGATGGTGGCCCAGTTGGTGATCAGCGCGAGCACCAGGATCAGGTAGAACAGGAACACGAGGCGGTGGGTCGGCGAGAACGGGATGCCGAGCAGGGCGGCGAGGCCGTCGTCGCCGGGCGACAGCGGAATGCCGAACAGGGTCGGCCGCGGAATGCCGGGAATGCCGTTCGGGCCGCCGGTGAGACTTTGCCAGTTGAGGATCACGAGGCGGATGATCTCGCCGAAGGCGAGGGTGACGATAGCGAGATAGTCGCCGCGCAGCCGCAGCACCGGGAAGCCGAGCAGGATGCCGAAGAAAGCGGCGAGGATGCCGGCCAGCGGCAGGCAGATCCAGAACGACCAGCCGTAGGTGGTGGCCAGCAGCGCGTAGGAATAGGCGCCGACGGCATAGAAGGCGACGTAGCCGAGGTCGAGCAGGCCGGCGAGGCCGACCACGATGTTCAATCCCCAGCCGAGCATCACATAAGTCAGCACGAGGATGCCGAGATCGAGAATGTAGCGCTGGTTGTAGAAGATCACCGGGACGAGGAAGGCGAAGATCAGCAGGACCGGCACAAGCGCACGGCCCGCGATCGCGAGGGCTTTGCTCGCGGAGGACGGCACCAGATCTACGGTGCCGATCGGTCCCCACCAGTGGCGCAGCAATTCGAACAGGATGCTGCCGCCGAACACGGTGGCGACCATCGTCGCGAGGTCGCCGAAGCGTGTCCAGTAGATCAACTGGCCGGTGGGGCCGGCTTCGGTGCGCACGCCGATCATCAGCGAAAACAGCACCAGAGCCACCAGCGCCGAAATCACCGCTTTCTTGACGATGAATGCGACATCCAGGCCGCTTGTGCTGTGGGGGGTGGTCGATACCGTCGTCACGCCGAAACCCCGTCAGACTTTTTCGACTTCGGGACGACCGAGCAGGCCGGTCGGGCGGAAGATCAGAACCACGATCAGGATCGAGAAGGCGGCGACGTCCTTGTACTCGGTGGAGAAATAGGCCGACCACAGCGTTTCGATCAGGCCGATCAGCAGCCCGCCGAGCATGGCGCCCGGCAGCGAGCCGATGCCGCCGAGCACGGCGGCGGTGAACGCCTTGATGCCGGCGACGAAGCCCATGAAGAAATCGACCAGGCCGTAATAGAGCAGATACATCATGCCGGCGACGGCGGCGAGCGCGGCGCCGATCACGAAGGTCATCGAGATGGTGCGATCGACATCGACGCCGAGCAGCGACGCCATCGTCTGGTCCTGCTCGCAGGCACGCATGTCGCGGCCGAGCCGCGTCCGTGCCACCAGCCAGGTGAACAGCGCCAGCAGCACGATGGTCGCGAGCACCACGATGATCTGGATGTTGGAGACGCGGACGACAAAACCGTCGGCGCCTTCATGCAGGGTATAGCCGCCGGTGATGATCGGCGGCACCGGTTTGACACGCGCGCCCTGCGCGACCTGCGCAAAATTGCCGAGCACGAACGACATGCCGATCGCCGACAGCATCGGCGCAAGGCGGAAGGAATGGCGCAGCGGGCGGTAGGCGATGCGCTCGATGGTCCAGCCATAGAGCGAGGTAATCGCCATCGAGACCAGCAACACGATCAGCAGGATCACGGGGACGGCGGTGAGGCCGAGCGAGACGAGTACGAGAAACGAGATCAGCGCGATGAAGCCGCCGATCATGAAGATGTCGCCATGGGCGAAATTGATCATGCCGACGATGCCGTAGACCATCGTGTAACCGATGGCGATCAGGCCGTAGATCGAGCCGAGCACGAGTCCGTTGATCAGTTGCTGGGCGAAATAATCCATTGACCGCCGTATCGTGCTGCCGTGTTCGCGTGACCCGACGCCAAAACCCCGGCAGCCGGAATCTCGCGGTCGTTGTACCGTTTTCTAACAGTGCCCTGCCGGGAACGGCAACAGGGGCAGGTGCGGCCAAATTGGACTGTCCATGCCGTTTTTCGCTGCAGTGCAATCGATGGCCCCGTCGCATTTGCGCTGCGTCACGGCTCCGCCGCCGAGCGGGATTCTGCCTTTGGCAAGCGTAAACGGCGCGGGAACAGCGAACTTCCCGCCCATTTGCGAATTAAGGTTACCAATTGGTTTACGTTGCCGCTGCGGCGGCCGCGGCGTTAGCTCTCCATCAACCATACCGGCTCGGGCGCGAGTCGCAGGCAAGGCGATGGACGACGGCATGTCAGAGCACAGCATTTCCCAGGTTTCCCAGGACAACTGGGCCGCGAAGGGCACGTTCCAGACCTGGCGGATCAGCACCGTCACCGGTGCGCTGCTGGCGTTCTATTTCATCCCGACCTGGACCATTTTTGCGTTTCGCATCATCGTGTCGCCGATTCAGGGATTCTACGAACGCCCGAACATCGCGCTGGCGCTGTTCCTGAGCGACTATCTGCAACTGTCGAGCTTCGGCACCGTGCGTTATGCGTGGCTGCTGGCGCTGGCCAAGCTGACGGTGGTGGCGTTCTTCGCGGTGTTTCTGGTTTTCATCACGCGACCGAAAATCCGCAAGATCGGCGGCTGCGACGAGGCGCTGGCGATGGCGATCGGCATCGGCAGCGTGATCTCGTTTGCGGGCATGCTGATGGCGGCGAAAGTCGGCGAGGTCAGCGCCATGCGGCTCCACGTCACCGAGCTTCTGCTGATGCTCGGCGTCGCCGTGGTGATGGCCCTGGAGCCGCCGCTGCGCCGCGAAGCGATCGCGCAGCCGGAATGGTCGGGCAAAGACCCCGGCGAGCCGCCGGTGTTGCGGAAGGCCAATGCTGCCTGAGGGATGGTCGGTTTGAAGTGAACCGGCTCCGCGCGCTGCTACACTCCGCCCCTCATGGTGAGGAGGCGCGGCTTGTCCGCCGTAGCTCGGAGAGCGAAGGCGGAAGCGCCGTCTCGAACCATGAGATGGTCGGGCTCCGTCGCCTGCGGCCATCCTTCGAGACGCCGCTGCGCGGCTCCTCAGGATGAGGGCGGAGCAATCCAGAAGGCCACAAGCGAAGAACTGGATTGCTTCGTCGCAAGTGCTCCTCGCAATGACGATGGTTTTGGTTCGTTTCGAACTGACCTCGCCCTAAACCGGCAGCCCCAGTTCCTTGATCACCGCGCCGGCTTCCTTGGTGGCGTGGTTGGCGGCGGGGACGCCGCAATAGATCGCCTGCTGGAGCAGGATTTCCTTGATGTCATCCGGTGTGAAGCCGCCTTCGGTGAGGGCGGCGCGTACATGCATGCGGAATTCGTCCCACTGGCCGAGCGCGAGCATGGTGCCGATGACCAGCACGCGCCGCGTGCGGTCGTCGAATTGCGGCCGTGTCCAGATCTCGCCCCAGGCATAGCGGCTGATGAGGTCGAGGAAGTCGGCGTTGAAGGCATTCTTGCCGGCGGCGGATTTATCGACCCACGCATCGCCGAGAATCTTGCGGCGCTTGGCGGTGCCGTCAGCGGCGCGTTGCTGTTCGTCCATAGGATGTGCTCCGATCAAAGAGGCGGCGTTCTTCCTTCTCCCCGCTTGCGGGGAGAAGGTGGCTCGAATGCGCGAAGCGCGTTCGAGCCGGATGAGGGGGACTCTCTGCTTGCTGCGGAGTCTGTGGAGACTCCCCCTCACCCGCCCGTCTTCGCTGCGCTACGCCGGGCGACCTCTCCCCGCAAGCGGGGAGAGGTTAGAAAGTCACCGCTGCGTCAGGAAGCCGGCGACGGCTTCGGTGAAGGCGTGCGATTGTTCGACGTTCGAGATGTGCGCCGCATCCAGCAGCGTCATGCTGGCGCCTGGAATCTGGCTGCGGATGAATTCGCCCGCGGCCACCGGCGTCGCGTTATCCTGGCGGCCGGCGATCACCAGCACCGGGCTCTTGATGTTGGGCAGCAGCGCGCGCTGGTCGAGCGTGCTGAGTGCTTCGCAGGCCGCGAGATAACCCTCGACCGGCGAGGCCAGCAGCATCGCCTTCATTTTTGCTGTCGCTTCCGGCGCGCGCTCGCGGAAATCGGAGGTGAGCCAGCCCGATATCACCGCATCGGCGACGGCGGCGAGGCCGCCTTCGCGCACGGCCTTGATGCGATTGTGCCAGTTGGTCGGGTCCGGATAGTAGCAACTGGTGTTGGCGAGGATCATCTTGTTGAAGCGTTCCGGCGCGTTGGCGCCGAGCCATTGCCCGACCATGCCGCCCATCGACAGGCCGCACCAGTGCACCTTGTCGATATTGAGATCGTTGAGGATGGCGAGTACGTCCTTGCCGTAGCGCTCCATCGTAACCGGGCCGTTCATGCCGGATTTGCCGTGGCCGCGGCGGTCGTAGCGGATCACGCGGAACAGCTTGGTGAGCGCCGGCATCTGCGGTTCCCACATCGCCATGGTGCAGCCGAGCGAATTGGACAGCATCAGCGTCGGCCCGCCGTCGCGGCCTTCGACGGACACATTCAGCAGGCAGCCGTCGGCATCGATCATGGGCATCGAAAGTCTCCGTCGTGATTATGGTTTGAGTGAATGGAGCAGGCGGTCGATCAGGGCCTGCGAGGCGCCCTGATAATCCATCGGCTCGAACAGTTGGGCGATCGCGTCGGCGTCGAGCAGCGCCGTGACCTTCGGATCGGCCGACAGCACGTCGCGCAGATGCTTCTTGTCGGTGACGGCCTGTTTGCTGGCCGCCTCCACGAGATGATGCGCGTCGCTCTTGCCGAGCTTTTCGGCGAGGGCGAAAGTCACAGCCTCGGCCATGATCAGTCCGTGCGTGGTGTCGAGGTTGCTCCGCATCCGGTCGGCATCGACTTCCAGCCCTTCGGCGATATCGACGATGGCGGCAAGGGCGCCGGAGGTCACCAGCAGCAAGGTAGGCAGCGTCGGCCACTCTGCGTGCCAGGGGCCGGCGCTGCGCTCATGGTCCTGCACCTGCGCGGCGAAGATCGTGGCGGCGAGGTTGGGCGCCATCGTCGCCGCACCGAGCGCAGAGGCCGAGGCGACAGGGTTGCGCTTGTGCGGCATGGTCGATGAGCCGCCGCGGCCTTCGCCGGACGGCTCGAACGCCTCGCCCACATCCGTCTGCATCATCAGCGAGACATCGCGTGCGATCTTGCCGCAGCTTCCCGCGAGGATCGCGAGCGCCGCGGCGGCGTCGGCGATCCGGTCGCGGTGGGTGTGCCAGGGGGCATCCGGCAGCGGCAGGTCGAGTTCTTTCGCGAGGCGCTCCGCGACCGCGATTCCGTGATCGCCGAGCGCGGCCAGCGTACCGGCGGCGCCGCCGAACTGCAGCGCCAGACCTTCGTTGCGCAACCGGACGAGACGCCGGCGCGCGCGATGCAACGCGGCGGCGTATTCCGCGAGCTTGAGCCCGAACGGCATCGGCAGCGCATGCTGCAGCCAGGTGCGCGCGACGATGGCGGTATGACGGTGTGCCGCGGCGAGTTTGGCAAAGCCTGCGACGGCGCGGTCGCAATCGGCGAGCAGTGCGTCGATGGCGGCGCGGAGGGTCAGCATCGTCGCGGTGTCGATGACGTCCTGGCTGGTCGCCCCCCAATGCACGTAGCGCGCCGCATCGGTGTCGGTCCCGGCAATAGCGGCGGTCAACGCCTTGACCAGCGGGATCGCCAGATTGCCGGAGCGCATCGCGGCTTCAGCCAGTGCCGCCTGATCGAAGCGATCGGCCCGGCAGGCCGCCTCGATCGCGGCGACGGCGCCTGCGGGAATGATGCCGGCCGCGGCCTCCGCCCGCGCGAGCGCCGCCTCGAAATCCAGCATGTGCTGCAAGGTTGCCGCGTCGTCGCAGATCGCGCGCATCGCGACGCTCGACAGCAGCGGTGCGAGAAGGGGGGGAAGGGCAGTGCTCATTGCGGCGGACCCTAGCCATTCCCGCCGGAGTCTCCAAGGGCTTCGGGGATACATGGATGTTGCAGTGCGAATAGGCGGTGCGTCGATCGCTGGCCGGTCTTTCCTTTGGGCAATCCCTGCATTACTGGGGATGGGACAATGTCTGCATGACAAGACGCTGAGGAGACAGCCCGATGGCCATGACGATGAACGGTGAAGTGCAACTGGCTGCATCCCGCGAAGTGGTGTGGGAAAAGCTCAACGACCCCGCAGTGCTGAAAGCCTGCATCCCCGGTTGCGAGGAACTGGAGGCGACGGACGAAGGCGGGTTCCGCGCCACCGCGAAAATCAAGGTCGGCCCGGTGTCGGCCCGCTTCAAGGGCAAGGTCACGCTGAGCGATCTCGATCCGCCGAACGGCTATAAGATTTCCGGTGAGGGCGAGGGCGGCGTGGCCGGTTTCGCCAAGGGCGGCGCCACCGTCGGGCTTGCCGACAAGGACGGCGGGACGCTGCTGACCTACAATGTCGAAGCCCAGATCGGCGGCAAGCTGGCCCAGCTCGGCCAGCGCCTGATCAACGGCTCAGCCAAGAAGATCGCCGACGAGTTTTTCGGCAATTTCGCCAAGGCCGTGCTGGGCTGAGTCGGGCGGCAGTTTTTCTTCTTCTTCACCTCTCCCCGGTGGGGAGAGGTGGAGCAAGCGTCGGCCTGATCATGACCATCCGCGTAAAACGCACGCCAGACTGCTCCCACTTGCGGTTGCCCGGTGCCGGGATCGTCCATATGATGCGTTTGGAACGATTTTAATGATCGTGCGGCCACGTAATGGCGCGTGCGGATGACTCGAGAGCGCATATGGCAAAAGTTTCGATGATCGTGAACGGCAACCCCGTCGCCGGTAATATCGATCCGCGCACCCTGCTGGTGCAATTCCTCCGCGAACATCTCCGTCTCACCGGGACACATGTGGGCTGCGACACGTCGCAATGCGGTGCCTGCGTCGTGCATCTCGACGGCAAGGCGGTGAAGTCCTGCACCACGCTGGCGGTGATGGCCGACGGTCATGAGGTGAAGACCATCGAGGGCCTTGCCGCGGACGGCGCGCCGCTGCATCCGATGCAGGAAGCCTTTCGCGAGAATCACGGCCTGCAATGCGGCTTCTGCACCCCCGGCATGATCATGACCGCCATCGATATCGTGCACCGCAAGGGGCATGATCTGGAAGATCATGTGATCCGCGAGGAGCTGGAAGGCAACCTCTGCCGTTGCACCGGTTATCAGAACATCGTGGCGTCGATCGCCGCCGGCGCGAAGGCGATGGAAAAGTCCGATCCCGCCTGATCGACGATCGTCGCCAACAGCGCTTCACGGATCCTTCAAGGATTTCCCAAGGATTTTCCATGTACGAATTCAAATATCATCGCCCGTCCACCGTGCGGCAGGCCGCCAATCTTCTCGCCAAGAACGAAGACGCCAAGCTGATCGCCGGCGGGCATACGCTGGTGCCGGTGATGAAGCAGCGCCTCGCAGCGCCGCCGCATCTGGTCGACCTCTCGCATATCGAGGGCATCGACGGCATCGAGGTCAAGGGCCGCGCGCTGGTGATCGGTGCGCTGGCGCGGCATGCCGATGTGGCGAATTCCGCGACCGTGGCAGAGGCGATTCCCGCGTTGGCCGAACTCGCCGGCCAGATCGGCGATCCCGCCGTGCGCCACCGCGGCACCATCGGCGGGTCGCTCGCGAACAACGATCCGACCGCGGATTATCCGGCCGCGGTGATGGCGCTCGGCGCCACCATCGTCACCAACAAGCGCAAGCTGAAGCCGGAAGAATTTTTCCAGGGCCTGTTCACCACCGCGCTCGAACCCGACGAGATCATCACCAAGGTTTCGTTCCCGCTGCCGAAGAAGGCCGCCTACCAGAAATTCCGCAACCAGGCGTCGCGTTATGCGCTGGTCGGCGTTTTCGTGGCCCGGATGCCGTCGGCGGTGCGCGTCACCGTGACGGGGGCAGGTTCGGACGGCGTGTTCCGCGTCGAAGCCTTCGAGGAGGCGCTGAAGAAGCGCTTCTCGCCGAAAGCGCTGGAAGGTCTGTCCGTCTCGCCGGACGGGCTCAACAGTGACTTGCACGGCAGCGCCGAATATCGTGCGCATCTGATCGGCGTACTGGCCAAGCGCGCGGTCGATGATGCCAACAACCGGGCCTGATCGATCAGGTCCGCAGCTTTGAGATTGGGACTTTCATGACAGCATCATCGGCGCTTCCCACTTCCGTCGATGGGTTGCTTGAACTGCTTACCGGGCGCGGTTATTTCGCCGAGCGTTCGCTGGCGACGGTGGCCTATCTCGCGTTGCGGATGGGGCGTCCGCTGTTTCTCGAAGGCGAGGCCGGCGTCGGCAAGACCGAAATCGCGAAAGTGCTGTCGGCCACGCTCGGCCGCAAGCTGATCCGCCTGCAATGCTATGAAGGTCTGGACGTCTCGTCGGCCGTCTACGAGTGGAACAGCGCCGCGCAGATGATTGCGATCCGCCTCGCGGAGGCCGCCGGGGAGCGCGATCGCGAGCAGCTTGCCGGCGACATCTTCGCCGACCGCTATCTGATCAAGCGTCCGCTGCTGCAGGCGCTGGAGCCGGACGTGGGCGGCGCGCCGGTGCTTCTGATCGACGAACTGGATCGCGCCGACGAAGCGTTCGAAGCTTATCTGCTGGAAATCCTGTCGGACTTCCAGGTGACGATCCCCGAACTCGGCACCGTCAAGGCGCCGGCGCCGCCGATCGTCATCATCACTTCGAACCGCACCCGCGAAATCCACGACGCGCTGAAGCGGCGCTGCCTGTATCACTGGGTCGATTATCCCGCCGCCGACCGCGAGCTCGCCATCGTCAAGTCGCGCGTGCCCGGCATTTCCGCCAAGCTGTCGCAGCAGGTGGTGTCCTTCGTGCAGACGCTGCGCGATCAGGATTTCTACAAGTCGCCGGGCGTCGCCGAAACCATCGACTGGGCGACAGCGCTGACCGAACTCGATGCGCGCTCGCTGACGCCGCAGGTGGTGGGCGACACGCTCGGCGCGCTGCTCAAATATCAGGACGACATCCAGCGCATGCAGGGTGATGCATTGGCGAAGACGATCAAGGAAGCGACGAGCGAGTGAAGGTGCTATATGCTCAGTCCTCATCCTGAGGAACGGCCGCAGGCCGTGTCTCGAAGGATGAATGTGTGGCTCTCATGGTTCGAGACGGCGCTGCGCGCCTCCTCACCATGAGGCGACGGAGTGTCGGAAAGCTAATATGCCCATCGATCACCTCAATCCCCCGACCGGGCAGATGGCAGACAACGTCATCGGCTTTGCGCGCGCGTTGCGCAAGGCGGGGCTGCCGGTGGGGCCGGGGGCGGTGATCGATGCGCTCGACGCGCTGCAACTGATCGTGATCGGCAAGCGCGCCGATGTGTTCACGACGCTGGAGGCGATCTTCGTCAAGCGTCACGAACATGCATTGATCTTCCGGCAGGCGTTCGACCTGTTCTTCCGCGCCGAGGAAGACTGGAAACACATGCTCGACTCGGTGCCGCTGCCCGACGACGCCCGGCGCAAGCCGCCGCCGGCCTCGCGCCGCGTTCAGGAAGCGATGGCGCCGGCTTTGCAAGGCGAGGAACGCGAGGCTCCGCAGGAGCAGGAGATCAAGCTGTCGGTGTCCGACCGCGAAATTCTGCAGAAGAAGGATTTCGCGCAGATGAGCGCGGCGGAGATCGCCCAAGTCACCCGCGCCATCGCCGAGATGCGGCTGCCGCAGGCGGAGCTGCGCACGCGGCGCACCCAGCCGGACCGGCGCGGCGCGCGGCTCGATTTGCGCCGCACGCTCCGCGCATCGCTGCGCACCGGCGGCGACATCGTCGATATCCGCCGCCTCGGCCTGATCGACAAGCCGGCGCCCATCGTGGCGCTGCTCGATATTTCAGGCTCGATGAGCGAATATACCCGGCTGTTCCTGCACTTTCTCCATGCGATCACCGATGCCCGCAAGCGCGTCTCGGTGTTCCTGTTCGGCACCCGGCTCACCAACGTCACCCGCGCGCTGCGGGCGCGCGATCCGGACGAGGCGCTGGCATCGTGTTCGGCGTCCGTGGAGGATTGGGCCGGCGGCACGCGCATTTCGGCGTCGCTGCACAATTTCAACAAGCTGTGGAGTCGCCGCGTGCTCGGGCAGGGCGCGATCGTGCTGCTGATCTCGGACGGTCTGGAGCGCGAGGCGGATTCGCAGCTCGCCTTCGAGATGGACCGGCTGCACCGCTCCTGCCGGCGGCTGATCTGGCTCAATCCCCTGCTGCGCTTCGACGGCTTCGAGCCGAAGGCGCAGGGCATCAAAATGATGCTGCCCCACGTTGACGAATTTCGCCCGGTGCATAATTTGACGTCCATCGACGGGCTGATCAAGGCGCTGTCCGCGCCGGCATCCGCCCACCACCGCAGCCAAATCCGGCCTGCTGCCTGACGGAGGTTCCGATGCTCAATCGCGAGGACGATATCCTGCACGCGGCCGAAGCCTGGAAGAAGGAGGGGCGCGGGGTTGCGCTCGCCACCGTGGTGCAGACCTGGGGCTCCGCGCCGCGCCCGGCCGGCTCGAATCTCGTCATCAACGACGAAGGGACGTTTCTCGGGTCGGTGTCCGGCGGCTGCGTCGAAGGCGCCGTGGTCACCGAGGCGCTCGATGTGATCGAAAGCGGAGCGCCGAAACTGCTCGAATTCGGCGTTGCCGACGAGACCGCATGGAATGTCGGTCTGTCCTGCGGCGGCACGATCCGCGTATTCGTAGAAAAGGTGGGATAGACGTGAAAACCGAGACGCTTGCGCTGCTCAATGCCGAGCGCGCCGCCCGTCGCCCCGTCATCGTGGTGACCGATATATCCGATGGAACACAGCGCCTGGTGAAGGCGGCCGATTTCGCCGCCGATTCGCTGCATGCCGAGCTGGAGAAGCAGCTCCGCATGGGCAAGAGCGCCATGGTCGAGGTCGGCGGCAAGCAGCAGTTTCTCAACGTCTATGCGCCGGTGGCCAAGGTTGTGATCATCGGCGCCGTTCATATCAGCCAGGCATTGGCGCCGCTGGCGCGTTCGCTCGATTACGACGTCACGGTGGTTGATCCCCGCACGGCCTTCGCCAGCCCCGAGCGCTTTCCCGACGTCAGGCTGATCGCCGAATGGCCGGATGAAGCGCTGCCGCCGCTCGGCATCGATCATTGGACCGCCTTTGTCGCCGTGACGCACGATCCGAAGGTCGACGATCCCGCACTGCTGCATGCGTTCGAGAAGAACTGCTTCTATATCGGTGCGCTCGGCTCGCGAAAAACCCACGCCAAGCGCCTCGATCGCTTGAAAGCGCAGGGGATAAGCGATGCGGACCTCGCCAGGATCAAGGCGCCCATCGGCCTGAACATCGGCGCCGTTTCGCCGTCCGAAATCGCGGTGTCGATCATGGCCGAGATCACCGCCGAACTGCGTCTGTCCAAGGAAGCGAAGGCGGCGGTCGCATGAAGTTCGGTCCGGCCAGCCCGGCCGATGCGCTCGGCGGCGTCACGGTCCACACCTTGCGGCAAGGCTCGCTCGTCCTCAAGAAGGGCACCACCATCGGCCATGATGAGGTCGAGGCGCTCACGCGCGCGGGCGTGAAGGAAATCGTCGTCGTGCATCTTGAAGATGGCGATGTCTCCGAGGATGCGGCCGCCGCCGGTATCGCGCAGGCGGTCGCAGGCGAAGGCGTGACCGTGGAGCGCGCTTTTACCGGGCGCGCCAATCTGTTTGCGGCGCGGCCCGGCGTGCTGGTCGTCGACCGTGCCGCCGTCGAGCGCATCAACGGCGTCGATGAGGCGATCACCTTCGCGACATTGCAGGCTTACAAGCCGGTGGTCGAGAACGAGATGATCGCGACGGTGAAGCTGATCCCGTTCGGCGTTGCCGCGACCCTGCGCGATGCCGCCGTCGCAGCCGCCAAGGGCGGTGCGCTGCGCATCGCGCCCTACCGCATCAGGAAGGTGGGGGTCGTCTCGACGATGCTGCCCGGCCTGTCGCCGAAGGTCATCGACAAGACTTTGCGCGTGACCGGGGAGCGTCTTGCGCCGGCCGGTGCGACGATCATTGCCGAGCGCCGCATTCCGCATGACGAGAAGGTTCTTGCCGGATCGATCAGGGAACTGCTCGATCTCGGCGCTGAACTCCTGATCGTGTTCGGCGCCTCTGCCATTGCCGATCGCCGCGATGTCATTCCCGCCGCCATCGAAGGGATCGGCGGCACCATCGATCACTTCGGCATGCCGGTCGATCCCGGCAATCTCCTCCTGATCGGCAAGGCCGGCGATGTGCCGGTGCTCGGCGCGCCGGGCTGTGCCCGCTCGCCGGTGGAGAACGGCTTCGACTGGGTGCTGATGCGGCTGCTCGCCGGGCTGCCGGTGACGCGCGCCGACCTGGTCGGCATGGGCGTCGGCGGCCTGCTGATGGAGATCGTCACCCGCCCGCAGCCGCGTGCGCCGGCGGAGACTGACGGTAACCGCAACGTCGCCGCCGTCGTTCTCGCCGCCGGCCGCGGCACGCGGATGGGCGGACCCAACAAGCTGCTCGCCGAACTGAACGGCAAGACGCTGGTGCGCACGGTTGTCGAACATGCGCTGAAGTCGAAAGCGAGCAGCGTGACGGTGGTGACCGGTCATCAGGCCGCCGAGGTCGAGCGCGAGCTTCGCGGGCTCAATGTCACCTTCGTCTACAATCCAGATTTCCCCGATGGGATCGCCAGCTCGGTGAAAGTCGGCATCGCGGCCGTGCCGAAGGAGGCCGACGGCGCGATCGTGTGTCTGGGCGACATGCCGCTGATCGACGCCGGGCTGGTCGACCGGCTGATCGACGCCTTCGCGCCGGATCGCGGCCATCTGATCGCCGTGCCCGTCAGCGACGGCCGCCGCGGCAATCCGGTGCTATGGTCGCGGCGTTTCTTCCCCGAATTGATGACCCTCGACGGCGACGTCGGCGCGCGCCACCTGATCATGAAACATGCCGAAGCCGTTGCCGATGTTGCGGTCGAGGGACGCGGCGCCTTCCTTGACATCGACACCCCGCAGGCGCTGGAAGCCGCGCGCGGCGGTTAGCCTGTCGTATGGCGGATGACGCATGTCATCCGCCGCCATCGCCTGCGGCAGGTCCGCGGCGGATGTGCTGCGCCCATCCGCCCTACGGTATTGCTCGATCAGAATGCCCGGATCGAACGTGACAAGAGCAAAGCGAGCGTCGCGGAGCTGCTGGCCATCGCGGACCGAGCGGCGATGCGGCTGAAACGGTCCTATGTCGATCATGCCGAGGTTTTTTACGGTGACACTGGCTTGCCGAAATAATCCTCGATACATCGGCTCTACCGCTCCGCTCAAGCGCCCCATGACGCTCGCGTTATCGCTTCGTTCACCAAGTTGAAACGCCTCCCATGGCAGTCTTCCGTGATTGCACCTCGGGGGAGGGGATATTGTCGTTCCGGTTTGCCGCGCGTCGTCGCGCGATTTTTTGGGTGGCGTTGATTGTGAGTCTCGGGGCGTTGCAGCCGGCGGTCGCCGCCGGCGCACTCGCGATCGGCAAGTGCGGGGCCTACGGTCAGGCTTACGATTATCCGGCCCAGCAAGCTGCGCTCGCCGCCGCGAAGAAAGCCTGCAAGGGCGACTGTACCACAGTGACCATGAAGCGCGCCTGCGCGGCGTTCGCAGTGGACATGGCCAATCCCTGCGGTGCCCATGGATATGCGGTGGCGCCGCGGATTTCGTCGACGCTCAATGCCGCGACCAAGAAATGCTACGATTATGGCGGCAAGGAATGCGTGATCCGCGCCTGGGCCTGCGACGCGAAAGGTTAGTTATCGTAGTTGTCGTAGCCCGCACGAGCGCAGCGACTGCGGGATTCAGAGGATCAATTGAAACGCCGGCCCCGCAGTCGCTGCGCTCGTGCGGGCTACGGTTAAACCGTGTATCAATTCTCGAAGAACGGCGCGCGGTCCGGGCGCATCACGAGGCCGAACCGGCCGTAGATGCCGGCACGTCCGAAACTGTCGGTGACGCGACCGGCGGCGAACGACCATTCGAATTCACTTGTGCGCAGTCCCGTGAGGTGGACGCCGAACCGGGTTTGCCGGCTGAAAAAGTCGCTTGCGAACGCGGCTTCCGGGCCGATCCAGAACAGGTCCGCAATGCGCCAGCCGGCGGCGAAGCGTGCGGTATATCCGTTGTCGATGGTGGTGCCGGAGAGCGACGTTTGCAGCATCAATTCCGGCGTCGGCTCCCACCAGATGTCGGCAGCGGCGCGAAGGCCGAAACGGACCCGCCAGCGGTTCGCACGGCCATTGGTGTAAAAGAGATCGGCCTGGGTATCCGGGCCGGCGAGGAATTGCGCTTCCATCCGCCCGATATGGACTATGTAGCCGGGCAGGATCGCGGCGCGGCCGATCTGCGTGGCATAGGTGACGGGCCCGCTCGCATAGCGTTCGATCCCTTCCGAAGCGAGCAGGCGCAGGATGAAGCCGTCCTTGCCGGGACCGCGCGGCGTCCACTGCGCGCCGCCGAAGGCGGTGAAGCTCCAGTTCGCGGCGTCGAGCCCGGCGAAGTAGATCATCGTGTCCGGCATGCCGCCCGACAGGTAGTCGAACGGCCGCTTGCGGTCGGCCCGGTTGTCGAACAGCGACGCCCAGAACGACTTCGGGCGTTCGGACGACAGGACGTTGAATTCGACCTCGATGTCGTCGATGTCCTCCGCCATCGCCGGATTTGAAACCGGCACGGCGCCGAGCACGCCCCAGCCCAGCATTGCTGTTCGTAACGCCTGCCCCCAACGCATCGCGCCCACCCCAACGCAACAGACAAAATGGCAACTTGAGGTAGATTGTTCTGTGGAAAACAGCCTGTCAAGTGTGGATAAGTCGATCGGAGGCTTTGGGACGGGGACGCTTACACCTGCGGCGCCGCCAGGTTCTCAACGGCCACGCCGTCGCGGTCTTCGATGATTTCGGCGATCCAGCGCCGGTGGCACACGCGGTGATCGCGTTCATAGCAGAGGATGCAGACCGGGCCGGCCTGCTGCACCAGTGCCGCCAGTTCGTCCATGCCCTCGCGCGCCTGCGGCGTCTTGAGATGCGCGCGGTAGATCTTTTCCAACTGGGGTTGATCGCCGCTGCGTGCCGCAAGACGGCCTTCCTTCGGTGTGCCGAGGCTGCGGAGGTGCACATAGCCGATGCCGCGTTCGTCGAGCCCGGCCGCGAGTTGCGTCTTCGAAAAGCCCGGGCGGCGCGATGACGCGATGGCGCGGACATCGACCAGCAGCTTGACGCCGGCATGCTGCAATTCGTCCAGCACGGATGTCGCCGGGGTCTGTTCGTAACCGATCGTGAAGATTTTGCCCGACGTCTTCGCTGCCTTCTTCGTCGTCTTGTTTGCTACCTTGTTGGTTGTCCTGGCCATGTCGAAGCTCCCAAACGAAGTGTGAGCCTATGACACCCGCTCGATCAGCGCCATCGCGCCATGCGGCGCGCGCACCTTCGCTTCGTGGATGACATAGGCGAACACGTCGCGCGGCTGCTTCTTGACCTCGCTGTCATCGACGCGCGGCAGGTCGGTCGGTTCGCCGCCGGCGGCCCAGTCCTTGAAGCGTTTCGCCCAGGCGTCGAGTGCCTTCGGCGGATAAGCGGTCGCGATGGAGTCCTCGCCTTTCTGCAGGCGCAGATAGACGAAATCGGCGGTGACATCGGCGATCGCCGGATAGGTCGCGTGTTCGGAGAACACCACCGGGATTTTGTGCGCGCGGAGCAGGGCGATGAAGGCCGGCACGCGGAAACTGTCGTGCCGCACCTCGACCACATGGCGCAGCGTGCGGCCGTCCAGTTCGCGCGGCAGGAGTTCGAGGAAAGCGCCGAAATCGGCTTCGTCGAATTTCTTGGTCGGCATGAACTGCCACAGCACCGGGCCGAGCTTGTCGCCGAGTTCGAGCACGCCGGAATCGTAGAAGCGTTTCACGCTGTCGCCGGCTTCGGCCAGCACCTTGCGGTTGGTGGCGAAGCGCGGGCCTTTCAGCGAGAACACGAAATCGTCGGGCACCTCGCTCGCCCATTTCCGAAAGCTCTCCGGTTTCTGCGAGCCGTAATAGGTGCCGTTGATCTCGATGGAGGTCAGTTTGGACGCGGCGTAGCCGAGCTCCTTGGCCTGCGTCAGCTTTTCCGGATAGAACGTCCCGCGCCATGGCTCGAACGTCCAGCCGCCGATGCCGATGCGGATATTGCCGGTCTTGGCTGCCATGGCGCATGCTCCTGTTTTCTGTTTCGCCGCCCCTTGTGGAACGATCGTGTCATTCCTATCTTGTCTTCAACGGCGACGTCGATGCTTCATAGCTCCGCTGCCGAGACGACCTTGAATGACGTTGGCCTTGAATGTCATTGGCTTTCATCGGCCGGGCATACCGGATGTACGTACGCCAGTCGTTCGGGGTCGTTTGCTTTTTTGCATCGCGCGTGATGCTCCGGTCCACCTGTTTTCCATACACAGTCAACGGTCGATGCCTGTCGCAGGCGTTTTATGCAGGCGTCTTGGCACGTTGTGGTGCGGCGGATATATGCTGGCGCCATGAATGAGGCCATATCATCGGGAATCGGACAGGTCGTGCAGGCGGATATGTCGCTGCAACTGTCCGTCGTCGTCCCGACCTTCAACGAGCGCGGCAATGTGGCCACACTGGTCCGCCGGCTCGATGCGGCCCTGCGGGGGATCGCATGGGAGGTCATTTTCGTCGATGACAATTCGCCCGATGGGACCACCGATGCCGTGCGTGACATCGCGTGCCGCGATCCGCGGGTGCGCTGCATTCGCCGCATCGGCCGGCGCGGTCTGTCGGGCGCCTGTATCGAGGGGATGCTGGCCTCGTCGGCGCCCTGCGCGGCGGTGATCGACGGCGACCTCCAGCATGACGAGACGCAGCTCGCGGGGATGCTCGGCATGATCGCGCGCGGCGAGGCCGATCTCGTCATCGGCAGCCGCTATATCGAGGGCGGCAGCGCCGACAGTTTCGACCAGACGCGCGCGGGCTTCAGCAAGTTCGCGACCGCGCTGGCGCGGCAGGTGCTGCGTGTTGATGTCGCCGATCCCATGAGCGGCTTCTTCATGATCCGGCGCGAGCGCTTCGAGCAGCTTGCGCCGCAGCTTTCCACGCAGGGCTTCAAGATTTTGCTCGACGTGGTCGCCACTGCGCGCGGCGCGCTGCGCGTGGCCGAAGTGCCCTATACGTTCGGCGCGCGGCAGCATGGCGAGAGCAAGCTCGATTCCATGGTGGCGCTGGATTTCCTCGGTCTCGTCCTCGCCAAGCTCACCCACGATATCGTGTCGCTGCGTTTCCTGCTGTTCGCACTGGTGGGCTCGCTCGGCCTGATCGTGCATTTTTCAGTGTTGTTCATCGGCCTTGAGGCGTTCGCCCTGCCGTTCGCAAGCGCGCAGGCCGTCGCTGCGTTGTGCGCCATGACCAGCAACTTCCTGCTCAACAATTTCCTGACCTATCGCGACCAGCGCCTGAAGGGGCTTCGCGTCCTGCAGGGCCTGATCCTGTTCTATCTGGTGTGCAGCGTCGGCCTGCTCGCCAATGTGGGCGTCGCCTTCTCAGTCTATGACAACGAGCCGATCTGGTGGCTCGCCGGGGCAGCGGGAGCGCTGATGGGTGTGGTCTGGAACTACGCGATGTCCGGCCTGTTCGTGTGGCGCAAACGGTGACGATGCAGGATCTCCGCATGCTGCGCTGCGCTGCCGCGACCGTGATCGGCCTCGTGCTGATCCGGCTCGCCGCGGCCGCCTGGACGCCGCTGACCTTCGACGAAGCCTATTACTGGATGTGGTCGAAGCATCTCGCCGGCGGCTACTACGATCATCCGCCGATGGTGGCGGTGGTGATCCGGCTCGGCACCATGATCGCGGGAGATACGCCGCTCGGCGTGCGTCTGATGTCGGTGCTGCTGACGCTGCCGATGAGCTGGGCGATTTATCGCACCGCCGAACTGCTGTTCGGCGGCATGCGCGTCGCGGTGGCGTCGATGCTGCTGCTCAACGCCACCATGATCGCGTCGGTCGGGCTGATGATCGTGACGCCCGATGCGCCGTTGCTGGTGGCGTCGAGCTTCGTCATGTTCACGCTGGCCAAGGTGCTGGCGACGGGGCAGGGCGTGTGGTGGCTCGCCGTCGGTGTCGCCGTCGGCATGGCGCTGCTGTCGAAATACACCGCGCTGTTTTTCGGCGCGGCGATCCTGATCTGGCTCGTGGCGGTGCCGAAGATGCGGCGCTGGCTGCGGTCGCCCTGGCCCTATCTCGGCGGCATCGTGGCCTTGGCGGTATTCTCGCCGGTGCTGGTCTGGAATGCCGATCACCACTGGGTGTCGTTCATCAAGCAACTCGGCCGCGCGCGGATCGAACACTTCAATCCGGCCTTCATCGGCGAGCTGATCCCAGCCCAGTTCGCTTTCGCCACGCCGCTCGTCTTCATCCTCGGCGCCATGGGGCTTTATGCGCTGGCCCGCCGCAGCCTCGGTGCGCGGCCGGCGCGGGTGCTGGTCGCCGTGATGTTCTGGGTCATCAGCCTGTATTTCGTCTGGCATTCGCTGCATGCCCGGGTCGAGGCCAACTGGCTGGCGCCGGTCTATCCCGCTTTCGCGATTGCCGCCGCCGTCGCGGCGACCATGGTGCCGTGGCAAGGGCAGGCCAGGCGTACGGTGGATATTTGTCTGCGCTGGGCTACGCCGGTCGGTGCCGTGATGTTTGCCGCACTGGTGGTGCAGGCCAATACCGGCATCCTGTCCGGCTACAAGCGCGATGCGACGGTGCGCAGCGTGGGCGTCGGCTTCGCCGCGCTCGCGGACGAGATCGAGGCCGTGCGTCAGCGCACTGGCGCGCGCTGCATCCTGGTGCCGGACTACGGCACCACCAGCTGGCTGGCGTTCTATCTGCCGAAAGGGACGTGTGTGGTTCAGCACGGCCAGCGCATCCGCTGGGTGAACATGCCGGAACCGAGCGCCGAACAGTTGTCGGGCAAGCTGCTGCTGGTGGGGGCGCAGAATGCCGCGGCGCAGAAAGAATGGCAGGACGCCTTCGCGCGGATCGAGCGCGTGGGCGATCTCACTCGCAAGCGCGGGCCGCTGGTGATCGAACCCGTCGAAGTCGATCTGCTCGAAGGCGCCAAGGGCGACGTCCTCGACCGCTCGCCGCCGCCGGAACTGGAAGGGCGTTAGATGCCGTGTCCCGGACGCGGTGCAGCCTAGCGAAGCGAAGCTTCGCACGGCAGCGCTGCTCCGCAGAGCCGGGACCGTCGAGAGTGCCGGCGTTTGGAACGGTCCCGGCTCTGCGAAGCGGCACTCCGTACCGCATCGCGTCCGGGACACGGTCTCAAAATTTGTCCGAACTCATTGAACCATCGGCTGGGGTCCGGGCGACTTATCATCGCACACACTGAAATGGGCGGTGATTGGGACCATGGAACAGACAAACCTTGCATTCGACAGCCACTCCGACGTCACAGTCAATCGTCTCGCCGCCAAGGTGAACGAGGCGTCCGTCAGGACTCTTGAGAAGCCGGCTTCCGTCAATCCGGCCGAGGTCGGTGGCCTGCGTGGCGTGCGCATTGCCAGCGTCATCGCCCAGATCGATGAAAGCTTTGCCGATCAGCAGTTCTCGACCCGCGTGGTCGCCGAGAAGCTTGGCCTTTCGGTTCGCTACGTGCAGGATCTGCTGCAGGGGTCGGGCCTCAGTATCACCGATCGCATCATGCAGCTGCGCCTCGATAAAGCCCGCCGCATGCTGGCCGAAGACACGCAATGCGTGCTCAAGATCAGCGCGGTGGCCGCAGCCTGCGGCTTCAATGAGCTGTCCTATTTCCACCGCTGCTTCCGCCGCCGCTTCAACGTCTCGCCGGCCAGGTACCGTATTCAATCGCTCAATGGCTGACGGGCCGTAGGGCGGATGGGCGCAGCACATCCGCCGCGGCGCTTGCGGCGGGCAACGGCGGCGGATGACGTTCGTCATCCGCCCTACGGCTGCGTGCTCACGCTTGCCGTCACGTGATCGCGACAATCTCCAGTTCTTGTCCCGAAACCTCGACGACATCGCCGACGGCTTTGCCGGTCAGCGCCCGCGCGACCGGGGAGACGAAGGAGATCGAGCCCGCTTTCGGGTCGGCTTCGTCCTCGCCGACGATGCGATAGGTCTGCACGCGCCCGTCGTCGCGCTTGAACGTCACCGTATTGCCGAAGGCGACGATGTCGGCCGCCGCCGGCGGGGCGACGACCTGCGCCGTTTTAACGCGCTCGGTGAAGTAGCGCGCATCGCGCAGCGGGCTTGCGGCCTGACGCCGCCGTTCGTTGACATCGTCGATCGCCTGCGCGGCATCATAGGCTGCGCGGGCCTCTTGCAACTGACGCTCCAGCGCATTCAGCCCGGCTTCGGTGACGAGATTGGGATGCGGCGAGATGGCGCGGTCGGGCAGCAGTGTCTCAGACGCCGTCTCGGCACTTTCTTCCTTGGTGAAGGCAACGCTCAATTTCGAAACTCCTGTCGCAGCCATCTTCTATCGCACGGATCGCGTGCGGATGCGCCGATCCCGATGGTCTCACCTGAATTGACGGTTTCGCGCCAAAATAGTTCCCCGGCCGGTCGGGAGGGGCGGATTTGGCCAAAGAGAAACAAGCTGTCGTGCCGGGCGGTTCGGCGACAGCAATTCACTCGCTTGCCGCCGGTATTTGCAACGCGGTTTTCTTGCCGGAGCGGCGGCCCGATGACACATTTAGCTAACTTGCAAAGCTGCTTTCGAGCCTGTTCGAAGCGCCTGACGGCGGCAGCGAACCCATCCAGCAACGATCGAAAGGAATATGACCGTGCGCTCCGTCCTGTTGTCCCGGCTCCTCTCCGCTGTTTTCGCCTCGGTGATGCTCACCACGGGCATCAGCGCCGCCTGTGCCGACAATTGGCCGAGCCGTCCGATCAAGCTGATCGTGCCGTTCCCGCCGGGCGGCGCCACCGACATGACCGCGCGCGTCTATGCGGACAAGCTGGGCGAGGCGCTGAAGCAGACCGTCATTGTCGAGAACAGGCCGGGCGCCGGCACGGCGATCGCCGCCGATGCGGTCGCCAAGGCTGACCCCGACGGCTACACGCTGTCGCTGGCGTCGGCGGGGCAGCTCACCATCCTGCCGCATATCAACAAGAACATTTCCTACGATCCGATCAAGAGCTTCACGCCGGTCTCGCTGCTGAGCACGGTGCCTTATGTGCTTGCGGCCAGCCCCAACGCGCCGGTGTCGAGTGTGAAGGAACTGGTTGCCGCCGCGAAGCGCGATCCCGGCAAGTTCACTTACGCCTCGTGCGGTCCCGGCACGCTGTGCCATCTGAGCGGCGAATTGTTCAAGAGTCTCACCGATACCGATCTGCTGCACGTGCCGTTCAAGGGTAGCGCGCCCGCAGTGAGTGCGCTGCTCGGCAGCCAGGTCGACCTGTCGTTCGATACGCTGGCGGTGCTGGCGCCGCAGGTTCGCGACGGCAAGGTGAAGGGGTTGGTCGTCAGCAGCCGGACCCGCGCGCCGCAACTGCCGAACGTGCCGACTGCCGCGGAAGCCGGCGTGGATGATTTCGTCGTCGACTCCTGGTTCGGCCTGGTGGTGCCGGCCGGCACGCCGGATGCGATCGTGCAGCGGCTCAACGCGGAAATCGTTCGCATCGGCGCGTTGCCGGACGTGCGGCAGCGTCTTGAAGCGCAGGGCCTCACCGTCGCCACCTCGACACAGGAGGCGTTCGCGACGACCATCAGCGACGATTACGCCCGCTGGGGCAAGGTGGTGACAGCGGCCGGCGTCGCGATTTACTGACGCGCCTTCGATATTGATGCCGAGCCGTAGGGCAGATGGGCGCAGCACATCCGCCGCAGCATTCGTGGCAGGCGGCAGCGGTGGATGAGGCTTTGCCTCATCCACCCTACGGCTGTGTGTTGCATCATGCCGTTTACCGTATGTCTTATTTCACCAAAGCGCAGCCGCCTTCGTTGATGGGGCGGAATGCCTTGTCGGCCGGAATGGTCGAGAGCAGCTTGTAGTAGTCATATGGATATTTCGAGTCCGCCGGCTTCTTGATCTCGAACAGATAGACCGGATGGATGACACGACCGTCGGCGCGGATCGTGACGTCGCCGAACAGCTTGTCCTTGCCCTTGAAGGTCTTCATCTGCGGAACGACCACGCCGGCATCGTCGCTGCCTTTGGCGGCCACCGCGTTGAGATAGGCCAGCGTCGAGGCATAGACGCCGGCCTGGTTGCCGCTCGGCATCTTGCCGTTCATGCCCGGGCGCTGCGCGAAGCGCTTGGCGAAGGCACGGGTATCGTCATCCATGTCCCAGTAGAAGGATTCCGTCAGCAGCAACCCCTGCGCGGTTTTCAGCCCCATGCCGTGGACGTCGTTGATGAAGATCAGGAATGCCACCAGCTTCTGCGGGCCGTCCTGCATGCCGAATTCGCTCGCCTGCTTCACCGTGTTGATGGTGTCGGCGCCTGCATTGGCGAGGCCGATGACCTTCGCCTTCGATGTCTGCGCCTGCAGGAGCAGGGACGCGAAATCGGACGTGCCGAGGGGATGCCGGGACGATCCCAGCACCTTGCCGCCATGTTTGGCGATGTAGTTGGTGGCTTCGGCCTCGATGCCTTGTCCGAGCGCGTAATTGACCGTGAGGAAATACCAGTCGTCGCCGCCGCGCTGCATCATCGCGGCTGCCGTGGTGTTGCCGGTGGCCCAGGCGTCGTTGACCCACTGGATGGTGTTCGGCGAGCAGTCCTTGCCGGTGAGGTCGGAGGAGGCGGTGGACGATGCCAGGAACGTCATCTTGGTGTTGCGCGCGATATTGTTGATCGCAAGCCCGACCGCTGAATTGGGGACATCGACGATCGCATCGACCTTGTCGACCTCCAGCCACTTGCGCGCGATGGCCGAGCCGACATCGGCTTTGTTCTGGTGGTCGGCATAGACGATCTCGACCTTGATATTCCTGCCGCCGCCGTTGAAATCCTCGGCGGCCATGCGCGCGGCTTCGACCGAGCCCATGCCGTTGGTGTCCTGAAATACGCCGGAAATATCGTTCAGGACGCCGACGCGGACGACATCGTCCGAGATTTGCGCATGCGCCGCGCTCGCCATCAAACATGACGCCGCGGCAGCCAGAAATGTTCTGTAGCCCTTCATTGTCTTCCCCTCCCGTTTGACATGTTGTGCAGGCCCCAACGTTGTCGGCGGCGGTTATTGCTTGAGCGTTTTCAGATTTGTTGGAGCCCGTGTCCCGGACGCGAAGCGACGCTACGCGTTGCATCGCGTCCGGGACACGGTTCTCCAGCGTGAATTTGCTACACCTGCCGCTCCGGCAGCCGCAGGACGAGGCCGTCGAGAGCGTCGGTGATCTCGATCTGGCAGGAGAGGCGGCTGCCCGGCAGCCGGTCGGCGGCCACGCCCTCCAGCAACTCGTCCTCGTCCGTGCCGACTGCGCCGACGCGGGCGATCCAGTCGTCATCGACATAGACGTGGCAGGTCGCACACATCGCGCCGCCGCCGCATTCGGCGACGATGCCGGCGACGCCGTGCCGCATCGCCGTGGCCATGGCGCTGTCGCCGGCCCGTGCCTCGACGCTTTGCGCGCGGTTGTCGGGATGAATGAAGGTGATGTTCGGCATGGCGTCCTCAGGCAGGCGTGAAAGTGACGGGCAGGCTTTCGAGCCCGCGCAGGGTGTTGTTGTAGCGGCGCTTGATATCGCCGGTGATCTCGATCGTCTTGACCTTGCGCGCCAGTGCCGACAGCATCGCTTCGCCTTCCAGGCGTGCCACCAACTGGCCGACGCACATATGGATGCCGGAGCCGAAACCGACATGGCCCGATGTCCGGCGGGTGATGTCGTAGCGTTCGGGATCGTCCCAGCGGCGCGGGTCGCGATTGGCGGCGCCGAGGAACATCAGCACCTTCTCGCCTTCGCCGATCCGATGGCCGCTGATCTCGACAGCGCGTGTCGTCGTGCGGAAGAAGGTCTGTACCGGGCTTTCATAGCGCACCGCTTCCTCGAAGGCATTGCGTGCCAGCGTGGCGTCGGCGCGCAGCCGCGCGAACTCCGCGGGATAGCGGGCGAGGCAATACACGGCGGCGCCGATCCCGTTGACCGTGGTATCCAATCCCGCTGACAGCAGCGAACGGACCAGCAACGGCGCTTCGTCATGGGTGATCTCGCCGCTGTCAGCGCGGGCGTGGATGCAGGCGCCGAAGCCGCCCGGCGCGAGATTTTCACGCTGGCATTGTGCCTGAACATAAGCCTGATGCGGCGCCGAGCGCGCAATCGCGTTCTCGCGCAACTCGTTCGGCGGGCCGAACGCATTGAAGACGAGCCCGGCATAAGGCAGCAGGTTGTCGCGCCCGTCCTTTTGCAGCCCCATGGCATCCGGGAAGACCGACAGCGGATAGGCCTCGGCGAGGTCGGCGATGGCGTCGAAGCTGCGTCGCGCCAGCAGTTCGTCCACCTTGGCGTCGGCCGCGGCGACGAAGCCGTCGCGCAGTTGTTTCATGACGGCCGGCGACAGCACCTTGCTGAGCACCGCGCGGGTGCGGGTATGCGCGGGCGGATCGGCTTCGAGGATGATGCTTTGCGGCCGCCATGGCGGCTCCTTCGCGAAATCGCTCAGGCCGACGCCGCGGCCGGAGCAGAAGGTGGCGGGGTCGTTGAGCACCGCATGGACTTCGGCATAGCGGGCGACGGCAAACACGTTCCATTTGTCGAGATGGACCACCGGTCCGGCTTCGCGCAGCACCTCATGGGTCGGATGCGGGTCCGCGAAGAAGTCGATGGCGAACGGATCCACGTCGAGCGCGGGAATCGTGGGCGGCGTGCGGTCGCCGGCGGCAGAGGTATCGAATGCGAGGACCGGTATATCCTGCGCCATGGCGGATTCGTTCGATGTCGTCATGGGAGGGCTCCCCGCTTTCTTCTTGGCAATCGTCGTAGCCTGTCTCTATGTCTCGATATGCGGGCGACTCGGAGCGCACCCGCGCGCGAAGACAGATGGGACCGTGGCGGATGGGCAGGAACGGGACAGGCCGGAATCAGGCAGGCAAAAGCGCGCCCCCGCAGCCTGCCGAGAGGAAGGCTGTCACCGCACACTCGCAGCTGCTCGACCTCGACCGTTATGTACCCGCCTTCGTCACCTTCATCGCCAACAAGCTGTCGAACAGCGCCACCGTGTTTTATCAGGCGCGTTTCGGCGTGAACGTCACCGAATGGCGCATCATGTCGCTGCTGGCGATCGAACCCGGCATTCCGGCGTCGCGGATCTGTCACGTGATCGGATTCGACAAGGGCCCCGTCAGCCGCACGCTGTCGATGCTGGAGGCGCGCGGACTGGTCTCCATCGGCACCGATCGCCGTGACGCGCGCACGCATTCGATCAAGCTGACGGCGAAGGGGCGCAGGACGCATGATGCGGTCATCGTTGCCGCGCTTGAGCGCGAAAAAAGGCTGCTGTCCTGCCTGGAGGACGGCGAACGGGAAGTCCTGATCGATCTGTTGCGGCGGATTCACGGCAATCTCGGTGCCGTGACGGCGTCCGACGCGTAGAGCCGGGTACGCGCCGCCATCCTCCGTCCCGCACATGCGGCCCGTCATCGTTTCTTCCCCCGAAGGCACGGCAATTGAAATTGCTCTGCGTCACGCCTGCTTCGGGAATGCTCTCACAAATTAGTTGCTGCAGCAACAAAAAAGCCCGGCATGAATGCCGGGCTTTTCGTCGCGCTGCCGCCTGGTTCAGGCGGCGGCTTTCGGCGCATCGACCGGGTGCTGTGAGCGGAACGCGACGGCGAGCCGGTTCCACACATTGATGGCGCCGATGGCGGTGGTGATCTTGACGCATTCATCGTCCGAGAAATGCTCGCGCAACGCGTTATACACGTCATCGGGCGCACGGGTCTGCGCGATCAGCGTCACGGCATCGACCCAGCCGAGCAGAGCGCGTTCGCGCGGCGTATAGACCGGCGATTCCGGCCATACGGCCATCAGGTTGATCCACTGCTCGCTGAGACCGTCGTGGCGCGCTTCCTTCACATGCATATCGACGCAATAGGCGCAGCCGTTGATCTGCGACGCGCGCAGCTTGATGAGGTGGATGATGGCAGGTTCCAGGCCGCTTTCCTTCACCACATAGCGGTCGAGGTTGTAGGCGGCCTTGTAGGCGTCGGGCGACGCCTTTGCGAAATTGATACGCGGCTGCATGGGATTCTCCTTTGGTCTGACAGGGATGACATCAATCGGTGGAACGGCGGCGTTCGTTGCGTGCGAGAAAGGCACAGCCGCGCGCCGCGACGGCGCCGTCCTCGTCTTTGCTGCGGACATCGCCGAGCAGGTCGGCGATCGTCACCTTGGCGAGTTCGTCGCGGTAGACCCGCTCGGCGCGCAGCATCGCGGCGTTGATGGAGCAGGGCGCCTTCGGCTTGCCGGGCAGCGGGTTCGGGCCGCGCTGGCGAATCTCGGTGCAGCGGAACGCGGGGGCGGGGCCTTCGACGGCAAGCACCACGTCCAGCAGCGTGATCTCTTGCGGCGGGCGCGCGAGGCGATAGCCGCCGGTCGGGCCGGGTCGGGTTGCCACGATACCGGCGCCGGACAGGGCTTGCAGATGCTTCAGGAGGTAGCTCGTCGAGACGCCATGGAATTCAGCGAGCGCCGCGGCGGACAACACGCCGTCCGGGCTCAGCCCCGCCATCATGGCGACGCTGTGAATCGCCTGCTCGACGCCGTCGCTCATCTTCATCGAAGACATCCCGGGTTAATCATGGATAATAAATATCCGCGATTTGTTCGTGCGTCAAGCTCCCGCGCGATATCGCCGGCGTGCGGATGAGAAGGAAATTTCAGATATCGGAAGCGGTTCGATCATCCTCGCCGGAAGACGGGACCGCGCAAGCCTGACATCGTTAGAATGACGGCTGAATCGATAACCACTCATTTAAGCATCACAGGTAATTATGTCAGCAAAGTTGCTCAGAAAGAGTTGCGAACGGATATGTTCATTGTGCTGCGTGGCTGCCTGAAACGGTGGCTGGCGGATCGGTGCGGCAACGTTGCCGTCGTCTTTGCGATCACCTGCGTTCCCCTGATTTCGTTTGTCGGCGTGGCCATCGACTATAGCCGTGCCGCGCTGGTCCGCACCCAGTTGCAGGGTGCGCTCGACACCGCGGCCGTCGGCGCCATCGTGCAGAAGTCGAACGCCTTCGCCGAGGCTGGCGCGATGTCCGGGGACGGAGAGATCACGGTCGGGAAGACCGATGCCCTGAATATCTTCAATGGAAACGCATCCGGGCGAACGGGCTTCACGCTCAACAGCGTGACGGCCGAAGTCAGTAAGACGCGCTCGGTCGTGACCTCCGTCATGACGTTCTCGGCGGACGTGCCGACAAGCTTCACCCGGATCATGGGCTTCGACAAGCTGACGGTGACGGGGGCAGCGACAGCCACCGCGACCATGCCGCAGTTCATCGACTTCTATCTGCTGCTCGACAATTCGCCGTCGATGGGGATCGGCGCGACACCGAAGGATGTCGATGACATGGTGGCGTATACGCCCGACAAGTGCGGCTTCGCGTGCCACGATACGTCAAACACAAACAGCAACTACAATATCGCCAAGTTGAAAGGGGTGACGACGCGCATCGACGTACTGAGGTCCGCAACGCAGCAGTTGATGGACACGGCGACGGCGATGCAGACCTATACGGATCAATTCCGTATGGCGATCTACGATTTCGGCGCCAGTGCGCAGACAGCGGGACTTCGTAGCCTTTTTTCGCTGTCGTCGAGTCTGTCCAGCGCTAAAACGGCCGCCGGCGCCATCGATCTGATGGCTGTCGTGGGACAAAATGACAATAACGATCAGGACACCAGCTTTTCCACCATTCTGCCGGCGATCAATTCCGCGATCACCGCGCCGGGAAGCGGTATTTCCAGCGCTCCGTTGAAATACGTTTTCTTCGTTTCGGATGGTGTCGCCGATGAAGCCAACCTGTACGGATGTCCCAAGGCCACGACAAACGGCCGCTGCCAGTCGCCGATCAATCCTGCATTGTGCAAGACGATCAAAGACAGAGGCATCAAGATCGCCGTTCTCTACACGACCTATCTCGATCTGCCGACGGACGACTGGTACAATCGGTGGATTGCTCCCTTCAACAAAGGGCCTTACGGGCCGTCCCCCAACAGCGAGATCGCGCAAAACATGCAAGCCTGCGCATCGCCGGGCTTCTACTTCGAGGTGAGCCCGACGCAAGGCATCGCGGACGCGATGAATGCGCTGTTCCAGAAGGCGGTCGCCGACGCGCGCGTGAGTAGCTAAGGGGACGCGAAGTCCTCACACCGATGTGACCCATCTCTCGCCGAAACTCAAAAAGGCCATGATCGTCAGGCTTTTAAGGGTATTCGTTGGGGGACAGGGGTCATCCGATTAATCTGCATTTAACTAAAACTCGCCTTAATGGCGCTCCGCATGCCGGCGGGATGTGGTCGCGGATCTTCCGATCCGCTGCAGCATCGATCGCCGGGCGTGCAGTCATTGTGTGTTGGGCGCCAGGCGTATGAGTGATCGTAGACGTGCGTTGAATTCTTCCGCGCCCTCGCGCCGAGGCCGAGCCGTGTCGAATCCGACCAGCCCTTCACGCATGGTCTATGCGGGCGCCGCGCTCGCCGCGATCGCACTCACCGGCGGGTGGACGCTCGCCGGCAAACTTTTCCAGACCGTTCAGCCGGAGATAGTGACCGCAAGTCTCGGTCCCGACAGCGGGGTATCCGTCTCGTCTTTCGCGGAGCGGTTCAACCAGCGCGTCGCGCGTGTCGAGCCCAACGCAACTTTCGCCGATCGTTTCGAGCCCGCGCGCCGTGCGCCGCTCGCCGGTTCCGCGCCGGTCGCAGCGCCGACGGCGGAACCGACCCGGCAGGTCGCCTGGTTTGCTCCGGCGTCGATGGGCGCGCCGCCTGATCATTTTACGCGCAGCGCCAGTATTGCCGATGAGCCGACGGTGCCGGCACCGGCCGCCAAGGAGCAGGAAGTTGCCTTGATGCAACCGGCGCCGACGGTGCAGCAACTGGTGGCCAGCATCCCGATGCCTGCTGCGCGCCCCGCCGATGCAGATGCAGCGCAAGACAGCCCGCCGTCGCAGGTGGCGCAGGCCGCGCCGAAGCCGAAGGGCGGTGCCTACGGTCACGATGCGCTGGTGCAGCGCGCACGGATGGCGCTGCTGGCCCAGCCGAAGACCGCCAAGCTGAACGTCTTCGAGAAACTGTTCGGCGGCAGCGCACCGCAGCACGGCCCGATGCTGGCTTACGCCGGCTCGGATGGCGGCGTGCTGTCGAATGGCCAGGATGCGGCCGCCGCCGGCCAGCCCAGCGATATCGATCGCCAGACCGCCGTCTACGATATCAGCGCCAAGCGCGTATACATGCCCGACGGCACCAAGCTGGAGGCGCATTCCGGTCTCGGTTCGCGGCTCGACAATCCTGCTTCCGCCAATGAGCGGATGCGCGGCGTGACGCCGCCGCATATCTATGACCTCAAGCCGCGCGAGGCGCTGTTCCACGGCGTTGCGGCGTTGCGCCTGACGCCGCTTGGCGGCGAAGGCGCGATCTACGGCCGCAACGGCCTGCTGGCGCATACCTACATGCTCGGACCCAACGGCGATTCCAACGGCTGCATCTCGTTCAGGGATTACAACAAGTTCCTGCAGGCTTATCGCCGCGGCGAAGTGAAGCGCATCGTCGTGGTCGGCAGGCTCAGCTGATCCCGGCGCGCACCGGTGTGATGTATTCGATGTCTGAGCGGCATTGAAAAGGAAAAGCCCCGGCAGTGATGCCGGGGCTTTTGTCTGATGTCTTGGCGTGGCGTCGAAGCCTTAGCGGCAGACGCGAACCCGGTTCACGATGCGGCGGCCATGCGGGCCGCGCTTCACGATGGTCTTCATCGTGCAGACCGGGCCGCGGCGGATGATCGGGCGGCGCATCAGCGACGAGAATTCCGTGATTTGCCCCGCAGTGTCAGCGTGAGCGGTCATGGCAGGTGCAGTCGTCGCTGCAGAAGCCGGTGCGCTGAGTGAGGCCAGTCCAATGGTAGCGGCGGCGGCAATTCCAAAAGCAAAGTTCTTCACGCGCATTCTCCTTGCGTCACGGCCGATGAGCGCCATCAGCCAACGCGGCAAAATTACGGGTTACGGATGAACCGAAGCTGAAGAAAATGCGGCAAGAACGGGGCGGGTGCGGTGTCCGGAGGCACTGCGAATCCAGTCAGATTTCGGATGCCGGCTCGACCTTTTGGGGGATGGGTCTCAGGTGTCTTTCAATAAGGTGTCGTATTCAGCATGTCGGCGAGCGTGCGAACGTAATCGGGCAGGCGGCGATAGGCGGACCAGAATTCCGGGCTGGCGAAATGTCTCACAGGCCATCGGTGCGACCGCCGCGATGGGCCGCGAGAGCTTTTTCCGCCAGCTTATCGAGCTTGCCGTCGCTGGCGTCGCGCGCCACTCGTTCATCGAAGCGAACGGCATCAAATGTGTCGAACCACACACGAAACTGAGCGAGCTCTCGGGGAGCGAGCTTCTCGATCGCTTTTTCGATGTCTTCAACATTGCTCATAAGCAGAGCATAGCATGCGTATACTCAAACAAAAACCCCGGCATCGCTGCCGGGGTTCTGCATGTCGCGGTGAGCCGAGTGGCCGGACTTAGAAGTCCATGCCGCCCATGCCGCCGCCCGGAGGCATTGCGGGGCCGGCTGCGTTCTTCTTCGGCAATTCGGCAACCATCGCCTCGGTGGTGATGAGCAGCGAAGCCACCGACGCGGCGTTCTGGATCGCGGCGCGGACCACCTTGGTCGGGTCGATGATGCCCTTCTTGAGCATGTCGCCATAGGTGCCCGACTGCGAGTCGAAGCCGTGCGCATAGGTGGCGTTTTCGAGCACCTTGCCCACGATCACCGAACCATCCTCGCCCGCGTTGATGGCGATCTGGCGAGCCGGAGCCGACAGGGCCTTGCGGACGATCTCGACGCCGGTCTTCTGGTCGTCGTTCTTGGTCTTGATGTTCTTGAGCTGCTCGGAGGCGCGGAGCAGAGCGACGCCGCCGCCGGGGACGATGCCTTCTTCCACCGCAGCGCGGGTCGCATGCATCGCGTCATCCACGCGGTCCTTGCGCTCCTTCACCTCGACTTCGGTCGCGCCGCCGACGCGGATCACGGCCACGCCGCCGGCCAGCTTGGCGAGACGCTCCTGCAGCTTCTCACGGTCGTAGTCCGAAGTGGTTTCTTCGATCTGCGCCTTGATCTGCGCCACGCGTGCATCGATGTCGGCCTTCTTGCCGGCGCCGTTGACGATGGTGGAGTTTTCCTTGTCGATCATCACCTTCTTGGCGCGGCCCAGCATATTGAGAGTCACGTTTTCGAGCTTGATGCCGAGGTCTTCCGAGATCGCCTGACCGCCGGTCAGGATCGCGATGTCCTGCAGCATGGCCTTGCGGCGGTCGCCGAAGCCCGGAGCCTTGACGGCGGCAACCTTGAGGCCGCCACGCAGACGGTTGACCACGAGGGTGGCGAGGGCTTCGCCTTCGACGTCTTCCGCGACGATGACGAGCGGCTTGCCGGTCTGCACGACGGCTTCGAGCAGCGGCAGCATCTCGTTCAGCGAGGACAGCTTCTTCTCGTTGATGAGGATATAGGCATCGTCGAATTCAACGCGCATCTTGTCGGCGTTGGTGACGAAGTAGGGCGAGATGTAGCCGCGGTCGAACTGCATGCCCTCGACGACGTCGAGTTCGGTTTCGAGCGACTTGGCTTCTTCAACCGTGATGACGCCCTCGTTGCCGACCTTCTTCATGGCGTCAGCCAGGAACTTGCCGATTTCCGAGTCGCCGTTGGCCGAGATGGTGCCGACCTGAGCGATTTCGTCGTTCGAGGTGACCTTCTTGGAGTTCTTCACGAGGTCGGCGACCACGGCTTCCACGGCCAGGTCGATGCCGCGCTTCAGGTCCATCGGGTTCATGCCGGCGGCGACCGACTTGGCGCCTTCCTTCACGATGGCCTGGGCCAGCACGGTAGCGGTGGTGGTGCCGTCGCCGGCCGCGTCAGCCGACTTCGAAGCCACTTCGCGCACCATCTGGGCGCCCATGTTCTCGAACTTGTCGTCGAGCTCGATTTCCTTGGCGACGGTGACGCCGTCCTTGGTGATGCGCGGCGCGCCGAACGACTTCTCAATGACGACGTTGCGGCCCTTCGGACCGAGCGTCACCTTCACCGCGTTGGCGAGGATGTCCACGCCGCGCAGCATCTTGTCGCGTGCGTCGACGCCGAATTTGACTTCTTTGGATGCCATGTTGGATTTTCCTTCAGAGTATCAGGAGAAAGGGGAGAGAGGGCTCAGGCCTTCTTCTTGGCAGCGGCAGCGCCTTCGAGGACGCCCATGATGTCGCTTTCCTTCATGATCAGGAGATCCTGACCGTCGATCTTCACTTCGGTTCCGGACCACTTGCCGAACAGCACGCGCTCGCCGACCTTGACGTCGAGCGGGACCAGCTTGCCGGCTTCGTCGCGGCCGCCGGGGCCGACGGAGACGATCTCGCCCTGGGAGGGCTTCTCTTTGGCGCTGTCCGGAATGATGATGCCGCCAGCAGACTTCTCTTCGGCGTCGATGCGCTTGACCACGACGCGGTCGTGAAGCGGACGGAATTTCATGCAGTCCTCCTAAGTTTCTGCGATTACTTGAAAATCTCGAAATTGGCAGTCGATGGCACAAAGTGCCAAGTGCGACTGATGCGGAGATAGGCCGATCGTTCCCGACGGGCAAGGGTGTCTATCAAATTATTTGGCACTCAAATGTGACGGGTGCCAATTTGGTTAAACGAACACTCTTTTGTTGCGACGCAGCGTGTGCGTCGGTTGTCCGCTGACCATGCGGATTTCTGGCCGTCAGGCATGCGGCCCGTTCAGGCAGCCTTCGGATTGTCGATCGGTTCGGCGACCAGCTTGATGCCGAGAGCGGTGAGGACTTTTCGGATCGTTTCAAATTCGGGTTTGGATTGCCCGTTGAGTGATTTGTAGAGGCTTTCGCGGGAAATATCCGCGTCTTTGGCTACGCGCGCCATTCCTTTAGAACGGGCGACAGTGCGTATCGCGAGCGAGATGAATGCAGGGTCATTACTCTCAAATGCTTCTGTGAGGTAAGCCGCAATGATCTCCCGTCCGTCCAGATGATCGGCCACATCGAACTTTTTGGTCTTTAGCATCGCATCACCTCACAGCTTTGCTGCGAGCTTTTTCGCTCGTTTGATGTCGGCGTCCTGAGTGGACTTGTCACCACCACACAACAGGAAGATCACCACTTTTCCAATTTGCTTGTAATAGGCGCGGTAACCAGGGCCGAAATTAATCCGCAATTCGCTCACGCCTTCGCCAACCGGCCTGACATCGCCGGGGTTGCCCTCGGCGAGGCGCTGAATTCGTGTGTAGATTTTTGCCCTGCCAGTCAGATCGGCAAGCCCATCGATCCATTTGTCGAACTCCGCTGTCGAACGGATTTCAAACATGTCTGTATCCTATGGGATACAGATTGTCTCAGCAAGACCGTATTGCTTGATGACCGATGGGCGGTCTACCCCCGCCCCACGAACGGCATCTTCGTCGCCATCACGGTCATCGTCAGCACGTTCGCGTCCAGCGGCAGGCCGGCCATGTAGGCGACGGCGTCGCCGACGGCCTTGGCGTCCATGCGCGGTTCCTGTTTCGAGGTGCCGTCGGGCTGCAGCACGCCGGGGCCGTTGACCATGCGGTCGGTCATCGGCGTCGCGGCATTGCCGATATCGACCTGGCCGACCGCGATGTCATAGGCGCGGCCGTCGAGGTTGCTGGCCTTGGTGAGGCCGGTGATGGCGTGCTTGGTGGAGGTGTAGGCGGCCGAGAACGGGCGCGGCGCATGGGCGGAGATCGAGCCGTTGTTGATGATGCGGCCGCCGCGCGGGGTCTGGTCCTTCATGATCCGGAAGGCATGCTGGGTGCACAGGAACGGCGCGGTGAGGTTGGTGTCCACCACGGCCTGCCATTGTTCGAGGCTGAGATCCTCAAACGGAATCGCCGGCGCACCCATGCCGGCATTGTTGAACAGCACGTCGAGCCGGCCGAATTCCTGTTTGGTCCTGGCGAACAGCGCCGCGATCGAGGCGGGATCCTGCATGTCGGCGGCCACGGGCAGGCTCTTGCCGCCGTTTGCGGCGCCGAGCTTCTGCGTCTCCTGCAGCAATTCGAGGCGGCGGCCCGCGAGCACGACGGTGAAACCGGTGTTCATCAGCGCGAGCGCGGCCGCGCGGCCGACGCCGGTGCCGGCTCCCGTGACGATAGCGATCTTGGCGGTCATTCGTTTCTTCCCTGATTGTTCATTACGGTGAGGTCTCGCGTCATGAAGCGCGCCTGATCGCCATAGCTCGCGAGCTTGGCGCCCAGCGCGGGATCCTGCGTGACGGTAAAGCCCTGCCGCCGCCAAAAATGAACCGAATTGTTCACGGCAACAAGGGTCATGTTGGGAAAGCTGTTCGCATACGCACGTTCGGCGAGGAGTCCGACAATCGCCGTGCCTGCGCCGCTGCCACGAGTCTCAGGCAATAATGCGAGATCGTGGATGTAATAGGTCGTGGGCGCCGTGACCGGCGTGAGCAGCGTATCGAGCGACGGCGGCGCGCGGTCGTGCCAAGGGTGGCTGAGTACATAGCCTTTCGGACCATCATCGCCATCCAGTACGTCGCAGCCATCGGGATACAGCGTAAGGCGATTGGCGAAGACGGCATCGCTTTCGGGGAAGTCGGGATGGATAACATCGGCGAGCTGTTTAACGGCCGGGAGATCAGCCACGGCCATCGGGCGCCAAGTGTAGGATGGGTAGAGCATAGCGAAACCCATCAAATACAAGCTCCAGCGCGTGTGATGATGGGTTTTGCTCCGGCGCTACGCGCCTGCGCTCTACCCATCCTACGATCTCAGCTTTGCTTATAGGGCGGGCGCGGGATGTTCTGATGCGCCGCGCGCAGGGCGGCCGACCAGCGCGCGCGCAGGTCGTGGAAGTAGGGCTCGTCTTCCTCGATGCGGTGGTTGAGATCGGCATCGCAGACATCGGTGCGGACCACCAGCACGTCGATCGGCAGGCCGACCCCGATATTCGACCGCATGGTCGAATCCATCGAGATCAGGCCGGTCTTCAGCGCCTCATAGGGTTCGACATCATAATGCATTGCACGGTCGAGCACCGGCTTGCCGTATTTGTGCTCGCCGATCTGCAAATAGGGCGTATCCACCGTGCATTCGATGAAATTGCCGGCCGAATAGATCATGAACAGGCGCATCTTGGCGCCCGCGATCTGGCCACCGAACAGGAAGGAAACGTCGAAATTGATATCCTCGGCCTGTAGCGCCTTGCCTTCGGTGGCGCTGACATGCCGGATCGCGCGGCCGATGCGCTGCGCCGCCTGAAACATGGTCGGTGCATTCATCAGCGTTTCGATTTCGCCGGTGGCCGGATTTTCGAGACCCTCGCTCAGGTTCGACAGCACCGACTGGCTGATGGCGAGGTTACCGGCAGTGGCCACGGCCATGATGCGGTCGCCGGGCTGCTTGAAGACGTGCAGCTTGCGGAAGGTCGAGACGTTATCGAGGCCGGCATTGGTGCGCGTGTCCGCGATCATCACCAGGCCGTCCTTCACCAGAATTCCGCAGCAATAGGTCATCGTAAGCCCCTCGAACCTGAAAAGCCTCTTACGCGCCGCGGGGCAGGGGGGCAACCTCGAGCCCGAGCAAATCTCAGGGTGGTTCAACCCCGTGTCCCGGACGCGATGCAGCACTTCGTGCCGCAGCGCGTCCGGGATACGAGGAGGTTTAACGCTGAAACTGGGACTGGCCGCGATCTGCGATCTTGTCGAGCCGCACGGTGACCGTCAGTGTTTCCGCACCGCCGCCATAACGGGTACCGCGGACCGGGGCGGCGCCGAGGTAATCGAGGCCGATGGCGATACGGACATGCGCATCGGTGGTGCAGATGGCGTTGGCGGGGTCGAAGCCGACCCAGCCGAGTCCCGGTACATGCGCTTCGGCCCAGGCATGGCCGGCTTCCTGCTCGTTCGCACCGTCCGCGCGCCAGAAATGGCCGGAGATGAAGCGGGCGGGGATGCCGCCCGCGCGTGCGCAGGCGATGAAGATATGCGCATAGTCCTGGCAGACACCTCGCCTCAGATTGAAGGCTTCGCAGGCGGTGGTGCCGCTGCCGGTCGGGTCGGTATCGAAGGTCATATGCGCGTTGATGGCGAGCATCAGCGCATGCAGATAGCCGAGGGCGTCGCGTTCGACTGACGGCGCCAACGCGCGCGTAAACGTCTGCATCGCCGGTGTGAGATCGGTGAGATCGGTCGCGCGCAGGAACAGGCTCGGCGGGAAACGCTCGTCGGTACCGCGCACGACGCCGCCGGTGTCCTGGGTTTCGATCAATCCTTCGGCATGAATGGTGAGATCCGAAAGCGACCCCTGAAGCGGGGCATGGGTCAAGACATGGGTGATGTTGCCGAATGCGTCCTCGTGTTTGTCGAGCCGCGTGTCGGTGGAAACGTCGATCTGCCAGTCGGCAACATACTGGCCGTCATGGCTGCCGGGCGTCATGCGCAGAATCTGGATGACGCCGGAAGCCGGCGGCGCGTAGCGATAGGTGGTTGCGTGGGTGATCCGCAGGCGCATGATTAAATCAAATATTGTTTGCCGATGATTTCGCCCAGCCGGTTGTTGTCCGCAATGAACTCCTGGATGAACTCATGCAGGCCGCGCTGGAAGATATCGTCGATATCGCTGTGTTCAAGCCGGTTGCGGACGCCGCGGGCGTGGCGCTGGGCTGCGCCCTGGCGACCATAAGCAACGCCGATCTGGTCGAGATTGCGGACGAGATTGCCGTAGCAGCTCGCCAGCGAGCGCGGCAGCGTATCGTTGAGGATCAAGAGGTCGGCGATCAGCCAGGGTTTCAGCGTCTCGCGATAGACCCAGTGATACGCGGTCAACGCCGACACCGAACGCAGGATCGATGTCCACTGGTAGTAATCGAGCGGGCCGCCGACATGCTGGTCCTCCGGCAGCAGCAGGTGATATTTCACGTCGAGGATGCGCGCGGTGTTGTCGGCCCGTTCGAGATGCAGGCCGAGCCGCGAGAACCAGTAGGCATCGTTGCGCAGCATGGTCCGATAGGCCGATCCGTCGAAGCGCAGCGAGGTTTCCTGCACGAACCGCAGGAAGCGGGCGAGCTGTTCGCGCGATCCGGTGCCGTTGCTCCAGACCGACTGCAATTCGAGCCAGGCGCCGTTGATCGTATCCCACATCTCGCCGGTGAGCGCGGTACGCACCGAGCGCGCATTGAGACGTGCGGCCTCGATGCAGTTGCGGATTGACGACGGATTACCCGGCGCGAACGCAAGATAATTGATCACGCTTTCTGCATCAGCCATCTCGTGGCCGCTATAGAAGTTCGCGCTGATACCGGCGGTTTGCAGTGCCGAGTCCCATTCATTGGTCTGGCCGACATACGCGCTCGGCAGCGCGACAACGCGCAGCGTCGCCTCGATGGTCCGCGCGAGATATTCGGCGCGCTCGACATAGCGGGCCAGCCAGTACAGGTTTTCAGCGGTGCGGGACAGCATGGGGTACCAGGTGAGGAGTAAGTGGCGAATAGCGAATGGTGAGTAGCGAATGGTGGTTAGCAAGGGTGGCCCGATGAGGCGAAGCATGCGTCTGCATTTCTGATCCAGCTATTCGCCATTCGCTACTCGCCATTCGCCCCATCTCACTCATCCAAAATCCACGTATCCTTCGTCCCGCCGCCCTGGCTGGAATTCACCACCAGGGAACCTTCCTTCAGCGCCACGCGGGTGAGGCCGCCGGGGACGACGGTGATGTTCGTGCTGCCGGTCAGGACGAATGGACGCAAATCCACATGGCGCGGGGCCAGACCGGAAGCGGTACAGGTCGGGCAGGTGGAGAGCGCCAGCGTCGGCTGTGCGATAAAGCCCGCCGGTTCGCGTTTCAGCTTGTCGCGGAACGTTTCGATAGTGGCTTTCGTTGCGGCGGGGCCGATCAGCATGCCGTAGCCGCCGGAGCCATGAACCTCCTTGACGACGAGGTCGTCGAGATGATCGAGCACGTAAGCGAGGTCGTCCGCCTCGCGGCAGCGCCAGGTCGGTACGTTCTTGAGGATCGGTTCTTCGCTGAGATAGAATTTCACGATGTCCGGCATGTAGCTGTACATCGCCTTGTCGTCAGCGATCCCGGTGCCCACCGCATTGGCCAGCGTGATATTGCCCGCCATGTAAGCCGACATCAGGCCGGGGACGCCGAGCGCTGAATCCGGACGGAAAGTCAGGGGATCGATAAAGTCGTCGTCGAGCCGGCGATACAGCACATCCACGCGCTTCAACCCTTCGGTGGTGCGCATGAACACTTCGTTGTCCTTGACGATAAGGTCGCGGCCCTCGACCAGTTCGACACCCAGCTTGTCGGCTAGGAAGGAGTGTTCGTAGAAGGCGGAGTTGTAGACGCCCGGCGTCAGCAGGGCGACGGTCGGTTCGGTCGAGGCCGAGCGTGGGGCCACCGAACGCAGGCAGGACAGCAGTTCGTCCGGATATTTCTCCACCGGCGCGACACGATGCCGCGCGAACAGATCGGGAAACAGCCGCATCATGATCTCGCGGTTCTCCAGCATGTAGGAGACGCCGGACGGCGTGCGGGCATTGTCTTCGAGGACGTAGAATTCGTCGGGATCGGTGCGGACGATGTCGATGCCGGCAATGTGGACATAGACGTCGTGCGGCACATCCTGGCCGTTCATTTCCGGCCGGAACACCGGGTTCTGAAACACGAGGTCGTCCGGAATGATCCCGGCGCGCAGGATGTCGCGGCCGTGATAGATGTCCCGCAGAAACATGTTGATGGCGCGGGTGCGCTGTTTCAACCCCTTTTCCAGCCGCGTCCATTCCTTGCCGGACAGGATGCGGGGGATGACATCGAAAGGGATCAGTCGTTCGGTGGATTCGGCCTCGCCGTAGACGGCAAAGGTGATCCCGATGCGGCGGAACAGGAGTTCGGCCTCCTCGCGCCGGTGTTCGAGGGCATCCGGCGGCGTCTCCTTGAGCCAGCGGGAGAGTTCCTCGTAGGCCGGACGCAGCGCGCCTTCCGATCCATTCATTTCGTCGAACGCGACTGCCATATATTCCTGACTGTGTTCGAGACCGAGCCCAAGCTTGCACGACTAAAGGAGACGGTAGCAAGAGCCGGGCCAGCGCGATATGCAGTCCGGGCGGGCAATTCGCGGGGGATGCGGATGCGTTGCCCGAAAAAACGGCTGGACGCTGCCCGTTCGGGCGGCATAACCGGATGGCATTGGGGCTGCGCCTGCGCATGGTCCCGTACGAGGCGAGGAAGTGAGATATGACCGAGATCGTGACGGCGTCCATTTTGGTGATCGGCGACGAGATTCTGTCGGGGCGGACGAAGGACAAGAACATCGGCTATATCGCCGAATACCTCACCAATATCGGCATCGACCTCAAGGAAGTCCGGGTGGTCGCCGATGAGGAGGCGGACATCGTGGCGGCGCTCGATGCGCTGCGCAAACGCTACGACTATGTTTTTACCACGGGCGGCATCGGTCCGACCCATGACGACATCACCGCAGACTCGGTGGCCAAGGCGTTCGGTGTCGGCATCGATCATCATCCCGACGTAGTGGCGCGGTTCAAGGAACGCTTCGGCGCCGATCTCAACGAGGCGCGATTGCGCATGGCGCGCATCCCGGACGGGGCCGACCTGATCCAGAGCGCGACCATTCTCGCGCCCGGTTTCAAGATCGAGAATGTGATCGTGATGGCCGGTGTTCCCACCATCATGCAGGCGATGATGGACATCGTGGCGCCGAAACTGCGGGCGGGCGTGCGCATGCTGTCCGACACCGTGCGCGCCAATGCGCGTGAGGGCGATGTCGGCGGCCCGCTGCGCGACATCGCGGCAGCGCATCCCGATACGATCATCGGCAGCTATCCGTTCATGGACGAGAACGGCAAGCCGAACACCAATCTCGTCGTGCGTTCGCGCGATCAGGCCAAGCTCGATACCGCCATGGCGGCGGTGAAGGAGATGCTTGCGGGGCTCGCCGCCGCGAAATAGCAGGCGAGCGCATTTCAGGAGTGACAGATGGTGGATCATCCGGAGCCGAGCGCACAGGAGCGCGCGGGCAAAGCATTTCCGGTGTCGTGGGATCAATTCCATCGCGATTGCCGCGCGCTGACCTGGCGGCTGAGCGGCATCGGGCCGTTCGAGGCGATTGTCGCGATCACCCGCGGCGGCCTCGTGCCGGCGGCGATTGTCGCGCGTGAACTCGGCGTGCGTGTGGTCGATACGGTCTGTATCGCGAGTTACGCGCACGACAAGCAAGGCGCATTACAGGTGCTGAAGGGCGTCTCGGACGCGACGAGAGAACTGGGGCAGGGGACCGGCAAGGGTCTGCTGATCGTCGATGATCTCGTCGATACCGGCAAGACCGCGCGCATGGTGCGCGAGATGCTGCCGGGCGCCCATTTCGCGACGGTCTATGCCAAGCCGATGGGGCGCCCGTTGGTCGATACCTTCATCACCGAAGTCTCGCAGGACACCTGGATTTTCTTTCCGTGGGATCTCGGCCTGTCGTTCCAGCCGCCGATGCGGGACGGCGCGGCGTAGGCTTTTTTCACCTCTCCCCGCCGGGGAGAGGGAGCTTACGGAGCGTATCGTTAGTTCGGAGTTCACCCATGCCCCTCCAGAACCGTGTCACGCCCTTCGGCGATATCATCGCCGTCCCCGCGCGCGGCATGTTCACCGGCAACCGCGGCATCATTCACGATCCCCGTACCAAGACGCTGCTGAACAAGCGCTGGTCCAATCCGGCCTGGATCACCTGCGTCTGTGCATTTCGCGGCCGGCGCCGCGACGTGATGGCGCGGCGGAGCTGGACGGAATTGTTCTTCCTCGACGAAGCCACATCCTTCGCGGCCGGGCATCGCCCGTGCTTCTACTGCCGGCGCGACGATGCCAATCGGTTTCGCGCGGCGTGGGAGCAGGGGAACGGTGGTGCCGGCGTAAAGGCGTCCGAGATCGATCGCGTGCTGCATGCCGAGCGGCTGAACGGGCGGAGCAAGCGATTGCATCCGCTGGATGGCCCGGTCGCCTCGCTGCCGGACGGCGCGATGGTCGCGGCAGGCGATGACAGCTATTTGAGCGCGCAGGGACGCATGTGGCGGTGGTCGTTCGCCGGCTACAGCGCGGTTGATGGTGTTCCATCCGATGCATGGTTGCTGACGCCGCCATCGACCGTAAGGGCGCTGAGGGCCGGATACCGGCCCGTCCTGCATGACAGCGAGCAGTGCGGCCTTTACTTTTGAACGCCGGATTGCTTCGCTCAGGATGAAGCGGCTTGGCCGACATCCGCCATAACAAAGAGAGGAAAACCTCCATGATCGACCTGCATTATGCGCCGACGCCCAATGGCTGGAAGATCACGATCATGCTGGAGGAATGCGGGCTGCCTTACACGGTGGTGCCGATGCAGCTTGGCCGCGGCGACCAGCACAAGCCCGAATTTCTGAAACTCTCGCCCAACGGCCGGATGCCGGCCATTGTCGACCGCGCGCCCGCCGACGGCGGCGCGCCAGTGACGATGTTCGAGAGCGGCGCGATCCTGATCTATCTCGCCGAAAAGGCCGCGCGCTTCATGCCGTCCGACCTGCGCGGCCGCTTCGATGTGATGCAATGGGTGATGTGGCAGATGGGCGGGCTGGGGCCGATGCTCGGCCAGAACGGGCATTTCCTGCTCTACGCGCCCGAGAAGATTCCCTATGCCATCGATCGCTACACGCGCGAGGCCAAGCGGCTCTACGGCGTGCTCGACGCGCATCTGGGCGATGGCCGCGATCATATCGCCGGCGATTATTCGATCGCCGACATGGCGTGTTTTCCGTGGATCATGACGCACAAGGCGCAGGGGCTGACGCTGGATGAATTCCCGAACGTGAAACGCTGGTTCGCGCTGGTCCGCGCGCGGCCGCAGGTGCAGGCGGGGCTCGCGGTCGGCAAGGCCGAACGCAAGCCGATGGACGAGCAGGCGCGCAAGATCATGTTCGGCGTCGATCAGCCGTCGCATGCGCAGCAGCAGTAGCTCGGTTGTCATCGCCCGGCCGCAGGACCGGGCGATCCAGTAGACGCCGGCGGCGATGTTTACTGGATCACCCGCTTTCGCGGGTGATGACAAGGAGAGTGAAGCAACAAAGAAACGAACGAGGCCACCCATGATCGAATTCTTCTTCGACTGTTCCAGTCCCTGGACCTATCTCGCCTTCCACAACATCCAGCCGCTGGCCAAGGAGTTCAACGAAGACATCTCCTGGCGGCCGATCCTGGTCGGCGGCATATTCAATTCGATCAATCCGAGCGTTTATGCATCGCGCGAAAAGCCCGTTCCGGCGAAGGCGCGCTACATGAAGAAGGATCTCGGCGATTGGGCGCGCGCCGCCGGCCTTGCCATCAAGATGCCGCCGACCGTTTTTCCGGTGAACAGCGTGAAAGCGATGCGCGGCTGCATCTGGTTGATGCGCGAGAAGCCTGAGGCGATGCTGCCTTTCGCCCGCGCGGTGTTCGAAATCTATTGGGGAGAGGATCGGGATATGTCGAAGGACGACGTGTTGACGGAGGTCTGCAGGCGTGTCGGTCTTGATCCGGCGCCGTTGTTCGCCGGCATCGCCGAGCAAGGCATCAAGGATCAGCTCAAGATCAACACCGACGAGGTGATGGCGCGCGGCGGGTTCGGCTCGCCGACCATCTATCTCGACACGACCGACATGTATTTCGGTAACGACCGGCTGCCGTTGATCCGTGACGCCCTGCAGCGCCGCCGTGCGGGAGTCGCCTGATGCCGAAAGCCGTCGTCTGCCGTGCATTGGGAACGCCGGAAACACTGCGTCTTGAGGATTTCGTTTCGCAGCCGCTGACGCCGGGAC
>Ga0153956_1000342_pt1 | contig 55525 bp, 55 predicted proteins | sample TSFL040MetaG_FD_104704 | JGI IMG/M metagenome (GOLD analysis project Ga0153956, IMG submission 104704) | Attine ant fungus gardens microbial communities from Florida, USA - TSFL040 MetaG | ecosystem: Host-associated > Fungi > Mycelium > Unclassified | place: USA: Florida, Wekiwa Springs...
CCTGCTCTGGCCGCACTTCATGGAACGCTTCGGCGCCGCCTTCGGGATCGCCTTCGGGATCGAGGGGCTCTTCTTCTTCCTCGAGGCGATCTTCCTGGCGATCTACATCTACGGCTGGAAGCGCCTCCCGGGCTGGCTCCACTGGTGGTCCGGCGTGCCGATGTTCGTCACCGGGATCGGCGGCGCCTTCTCCGTCGTCGCCGCCAACTCGTGGATGAACCAGCCGCAGGGCTTCTCCCTCGACGCCGCGGGCAAGGTCACCGAAGTCGAACCGTGGAAGGTCATCTTCAACCCCGCGACGCCGTACGAGGTGCCGCACATGATCCTCGCCGCCTACATGGTGGTCGGCTTCCTCGTCGCCTCGATCTACGCGGTCGGGATGCTGAAAGGGCGCCGCGACCGCCTCCACCGCCTCGGCCTGATCATCCCGCTGACGATCGCCTGCATCGCCACCCCGCTGCAGCTGCTGGTCGGCGACACCGCCGCGCGCGAAGTCGCCCACGACCAGCCGGCCAAGTTCGCGGCGATGGAGTGCATCCAGGACACCGGCGGCCATCAGACCGAGTACGTCGGCGGCATCTGCACCGCCGACGGGGTGAAGTTCGCGATCCCGATCCCGGAGCTCGACTCGCTGCTCGTCGGCTTCAGTCCCGACACCAAGGTCACCGGCCTGAACTCGATCCCCAACGACGAACGGCCCCCGGTCAACACCTTCATCCACCTCGCCTTCGACACGATGGTCGGGATCGGCACGGGCCTGATGCTGCTGGCGCTGTGGCTCGCCTACCTCGTCTACAAGAAGCGCGAGATCCCGACCGGTAACTGGTTCCTGAAAGCGGTCTCGGTCTCCGGCATCGGCGCGATCCTGGCGCTGTGGTCGGGCTGGATCGTCACCGAGGTCGGCCGCCAGCCGTGGATCGTGAACGGCTACATGAAAACCTCCGAAGCGGTGACCGACGCGAACGGCATCTGGGGCGCCTTCATCTTCACCCTGCTGCTGTACGCGGCGATCGGGACGATCGCGGTGCTGGTCCTGCGGCGGATGTCGCGGCGCTGGCGCGAAGGCGGCGAGGGCACGGCCGAGGACGCGCCGGGCCCGTACTCGCCGATCGGCTCCGAAGGCGGGATGAGCGCATGAGCTGGGTGCTCATGGAGCAATCTCGCGCACACGTCTGGCGGCGCCGGACACACTGCGCGGTGCGGCGTCCTCAGTCGCCTGAATGGCGTACTGCCATTCAGGCTCCCTGCGTCCTTGCCCCGCTTGGTCCGGCACTCGCCATCCGCGCACGGGAGATCGCTCCATGAGCACGGCGGCGGCGGTGATCCTCTGGGTCGGCGCGACCTTCTACGCGATCTTCGGCGGCGCCGACTTCGGCGGCGGCTTCTGGGACCTGATCGCGGGCGGCCCCGAGAAGGGCGAGCGCCCGCGGCTGACGATCCAGAACTCGCTGACCCCCGTCTGGGAGGCCAACCACGTCTGGCTGATCTTCATCCTGGTCGTCCTCTGGACCGCCTTCCCGAGCGTCTTCAGCGCGATCTTCTCGACCCTCTACGTGCCGCTGCTCCTGGCGGTGCTGGGGATCGTCCTGCGCGGCTCCGGCTTCGCCTTCCGCAAGTCGGTGGAAGGGCTCTCGGAGCGCCGCGCCGCGGGCGCCACCTTCGCGCTCTCCTCCGTCATCACCCCGTTCTTCATGGGCACCGTGGTCGGGGCGATCGCGGTCGGCAACGTCCCCGCCCACGGCAACGGCGACGCCTTCTCGACCTGGCTCGCGCCCGCGCCCCTCTTCATCGGCGCGATGTTCGTCGCCACCAGCGCCTACCTCGCCGCCGTCTTCCTGGTCGGGGACACGCGCCGCGTCGGCGACAAGGAGATGGAGCTCTACTTCGAGAAACGCGCCCTCGCCGCGGGCGTCGTCGCCGGCATCTTCGCCGTCGTCGGCCTGATCGCCCTCCACTCCGAAGGCCACTACGTCTACAACCGCCTCGTCCACGAGGGCCTGCCGCTGATCATCCTCTCCGCCGTCTGCGGCATCGGCATGCTGGGCGTCCTCCTCCTCGGCGGCCGCCTCCTTCTCCGCCCCCTGGCCGCCGGCGCCGTGATCGCCGTCATCTGGGGCTGGTTCGTCGCCCAGTTCCCCTACCTCCTCCCGACCAGCCTGAAGATCTCCGAAGCCGCCGCCCCCGACGCCACTCTCGGCGCCGTCTTCGTCGTCTTCGGCATCGCCTGCATAGTCGTCCTCCCGGCCTTGATGATCCTCTTCGTCCTGGCCCAGACCGACATGCTCGAACACGACCACTGATCCAGAGCGCGGAGGACCGGGCCACCACTTCCGCCAGCTGTTCTTTTTGGTCCTCACAGGCCCATAAGGAACAGCTGGGCGGGGTCGGTTAGCCTGCGGCGCGTGGCTGACGCGATCAAAGCTGTTCTCTGGGACATCGACCAGACGCTTCTCTCCACCGGCGGGGCGGGGGCGGTCGCCTGGCAGCGGGCGTTCGAGGAGCTCTATGGGGTCGAGGCGAACATCGAGGAACACACTCGGTCGGGGATGACCGATCCCGAAATCACCGAGATCATCTTCGAGGAGGTGATCGGGCGGAAGGGCACCGAGGAGGAACACGCGGCGGTGGTCGCCAAGTACCTCGAGTACATGCCCGACGCCGTCGCCGAGTCGGAGGGCTACGAAGTGAAGCCGGGGATCGCGGAGATCCTGCCGCGGCTCGCCGACGCGGGGATCGTCCAGGGCCTGGTGACCGGCAACGTCGAGCCCGCGGCGCGGATCAAGCTCGCCCGCGGTGACCTCGACAAGTACTTCACCTTCGGCGGCTACGGCTCCGACGCGCGCGATCGGGTCAAGGTCACCGAAAAGGCGATCGAGCGTGGGGGAGAGGCGGCCGGCGCGCCACTCGAGCTCACCGCGACGATCGCGGTCGGTGACACCCCCCGCGACGTCAGCGCCGGCCACGGCGCCGGGATCCGCGTGGTCGGCGTCGCCACCGGCTCCTACTCGGTCGCCGAACAGGAAGAGGCCGGCGCCGACTGGGCGATCGAGGACGTGAGGGATGGCTTCCCCGTCTAAGGACGACCTCCGCCTCGAGGACCTCGCCCGGCTGCGCCGCGTCCGGGACCGGATCGACCGGGAATACGCGCGGCCGCTCAATGTCGAGGCGCTCGCCGCCGGCGTCCACATGTCCTCCGGCCACCTCAGCCGCCAGTTCCGCGAGGCCTTCGGCGAGTCCCCCTACAGCTACCTGATGACGCGTCGGATCGAGCGGGCGATGGCGCTGCTGCGCCGCGGCGACCTCAGCGTCACCGAGGTCTGCTTCGAGGTCGGCTGCACCTCGCTCGGCACCTTCAGCACCCGCTTCTCCGAACTCGTCGGGATGTCCCCGAGCGAGTACCGCCGCGAGGAGGCGGGCGCCGTCGCCGGGATGGACTCCTGCGTCGCCAAAGTCGTGACCCGGCCGATCCGGGAGCCGGCCCGGCGCTGACGCGCCCGCCCGTGACATCTCCTGAATCGATCAGAAATCGAGAAGCGCGAGCCCCTGTCGCGGCCTAGGGTCGGAGCCATGGACATCAACATTCACTACGCGTTCCTTCCACACACCGACCCCGACAAATCCCTGGCGTTCTACCGCGACCTGCTCGGCTGGGAGCTCCGAAACGACGTCGGCTACAACGGCATGCGTTGGCTCACCGTCGGCCCGGCGGACCAGCCGATGTCGATCGTGCTCTACCCGCCCGAGGCCGAGCCGGGCCTCACCGACGACGAGAAGCGCACGGTCGCCGAGATGATGGCGAAGGGTTCATACGCCCGGATCACGTTCTCCTCGAACGACCTCGACGGCACCTTCGAGAAGCTGGCCGCCGCCGACGTCGACGTGGTCGAGGAGCCGACCGACCAGCCCTACGGAGTGCGCGACTGCGCGATCCGGGACCCGGCCGGGAACCTGATCCGCATCAACCAGCTCGCGAGCTAGGACTTCTCGCAGCGGGTCTGGAAGATCGAGATGAAGCCTTTCTCGAAGCCGTTGCGGGCGGCGCGCAGGTAGAGGCGCCAGACGCGGATCCGTTCCGGGCCGGCCAGCTGCGTCGCCCGCTCCAGATTGGCGTCCAGACGCTCCGCCCAGTGGCGGAGCGTCTCCGCGTAGTCGGGGCGGAAGTCCTCCACGTGGTGGACCTCGAAGCCCGCCCGCTCGAGGGCGAGCAGCATCCGCGAGAGGTGCAGCGGGGCGCCGTCGGGGAAGACGTAGCGCTCGGAGAAGGCGCCCGCCTCGGCGTCGGTGTGGCGCAGCCGACCGATCGCGTGGTTCAGCAGCCGCCCGCCCGGCCCGAGCAGGTCGGCCAGGGTCTGCGCGTAGGCGTCGATCTGGACCGCGCCGACGTGCTCGGCCATGCCGATCGAGGCGATCGCGTCGAAGCGCTCACCCTTCAAGTCGCGATAATCCATCACCCGGAACTCGACCTTGTCGCCGACCCCGGCGGCCTCGGCGCGCCGCCGCGCCTCCTCCGCCTGCGGCTCCGACAGCGTGATCCCGACCACCTCGGCGCCGTATTTCTGCGCCGCGCGGATCGACATGCTGCCCCAGCCGGCGCCGACGTCGAGCATCCGGTCGCCCGGCTTCAGAGCCAGCTTCGTCGCCACCATGTCGAGCTTCGCTTCTTGGGCCTCCTCCAGCGTCTTCGCGCCGCTGCGGAACCAGTTGGCGCAGCTGTAGGTCATCGACTCGTCGAGGAAGAGGGCGAAGAACTCGTTGCCGACGTTGTAGTGGTGGCGGACGGCGCGGGCGTCGCGCTCTTTGCTGTGGCGGCGGCCGGAGGGGACGAGCTCGGCGGCGGGGCGCGGCGGCGGCATCGTCAGCCCGGCGGCGCGGACCGCGGCGAGCGCCAGGGCGCGCTTGTCGGCGCCGTCGAGCGAGGGCGGCTGCCAGCCGTCGAGGACGCCGATCACCGCGTCGATGTCGTCGATCTCGAGCTCACCGGAGACGTAGGCCCGGCCGAGGCCGAGCTGGCCGGGGGCGCGAAGTGCGTGCGCGGCGGCACGCGGCGAGCGCACCGAGAAGGTCGGGCCGTCGCCGTTTCCGGCGGTCGCGGGGAGCTCCGTCCCGTCCCAGAAACGGACGGTGAAGGGACGGTCGGGGATGCGCGAGGCGATCTCGCGGCGCAGCGGGGAGGTGGTCGCGAAGGGCATGACGCGCGACCCTACTCGCCCGTGAACGCCGGGGTCGCCACCGAACGCTCAACTTAAATGTTTGCCGAGAACCGGCATGGCGGCCTTAGGGATACCTATGATCGCCGGTCTTGACCGCGACCGCCCCCGCATCCGCGACCGGCCCCCAACCGGGCGACATCCAGCCCGTCGCGAACGAGACCCGCGACCGCATCATCACCGGCTTCGTCACCGTCGTCCCCTTCGTCGCCCTCGCCTTCGCCGCCTGGCAGGTCTGGGGCCAGGCCCTGCACTGGTCCGACCTCCTCCTCTTCGTCGGCATGTACCTGCTGACGGGGCTCGGGATCACGGTCGGCTTCCACCGCCACCTCACCCACCGCGCCTTCAAGACGTACGGCTGGCTGCACGGGCTGCTGGCGATCCTCGGCTCGGCGGCGATCGAGGGCCCGGTCATCTCCTGGGTCGCCGACCACCGCAAGCACCACACCTTCAGCGACAAGGACGGGGACCCGCACAGCCCCCACGTCGACCACGGCCACGGTTGGAGCGGCGCCCTGCGCGGCCTCGCCCACGCCCACGTCGGCTGGATCTTCATCCACACCCAGCGCGGCAACAAGGAACGCTTCGCGCCGGACCTGCAGAAGGACCCGATCATCTCCTGGGTCGACCGCACCTTCATCCTCTGGGCGATCGTCGGCCTCCTCCTCCCGTTCGCGCTCGGCTGGGCGATCGGCGGCACCCTCTTCGCCGGCCTCACCGGCCTCCTCTGGGGCGGCCTGGTTCGCGTCTTCGTCCTCCATCACTTCACCTACAGCGTCAACTCCCTCTGCCACTTCTTCGGCCGCCGCGACTACGACACCGACGACCAGTCCCGCAACCTCGCCCTGATCGCCATCCCCACTCTCGGTGAGGCCTTCCACAACTCCCACCACGCCTTCCCGACCTCCGCCACCCACGGCCTCAAGCCGTGGCAGATCGACATCTCCGCCCTGGTGATCGACGGCCTGGAGAAGGTCGACCTGGCCTGGGACGTCGTCCGCGTCAGCCCCGAGCGCCTCGCGGCGAAGTCCCTCGCTTAGCGCTGAGTGAGTTTGGCCCCCAGAGGGGCCACAAGTCACTCAGGGCGACTGCGACCCTTCGTACCAATCGATCCAGCCGCCGCAGGCTTGGGCAAGGGGCACGGTCTTGTGGGGCTCGGCCCGGGTGGCGACGATCTCGCCGATGTAGGCCTTGGCGTCCCAGCCGGTGAGGCTCTGGAGCCAGTCGGCGGGGGCGGCTTGGATGGTGAATTCGACCTTGCCGCCGTTGCTGTGGAATTTGCCGGCGGGCCAGAACTGGCCGTTGTTGTTGAGGGAGATCGAGCTGGGGCGCTGGCCGTCCAGGGCCGGGATCAGTTCTTCCTTGAAGCCCGGCGCGTTGACCGAGAGCGCGAAGGGGGCGAAGTACTGGAGCGAGAGGTCCCAGTCGCCCTTCGGCAGGTCGAGGGTCTGGGCGGTGGATTCGCCGGTTTCGAGGATCGAGCCGTTCGACCACGAGGGTTTCGTCCCGACCTGGGTTTCGCCGAAGAGCGAGGCCTTGCCGCCGCTTTCCAGCAGGATGCGGGTCTCCGGCGAGTTGCAGTGGGCGAGGGCGGCGGCCTCGGTGCCCTCGAGGAGCACGTGGCGTTCGCGCGGCGTCGGGCCGGTCCGTTCCCAGAGCACGTAGCTCGGGGTCTTTGCGATGCGCTTGAAGTTCGGCGGGTTCTGGCTGTTCCAGGCACCGCGGCTGGTGATCACGTAGGGGAAGCGGTCGAGCGTGCCGCGGTTGAAGGAGTCGAAGTCGATCGGCGAGTAGGCATCGCCGGTGTCGAAGGGCTTTTCCGGGTTCGGCGAGACCTTGTCGTCGGGGAACTCGACCAGCGGCACGTGGGTGTCGGCGCCGAGCAGGTCGTAGGCGGCATAACGGTCCTGCCCCGCGTAGAGCACCGGCTTGCCGTGGACGATCGGCAGGAACGCCTTCAGCTGTCCGCCGTGCCCGGCCGGTCCCACGGGAGCCTCCCGCAGGGCCAGGAACGTCGACCACACCGCCCCCGCGAAGAAGACGACGGCAAGCGCCGACCAGGCAAGCCGCATCGTGGAAGCGCGCCGCGCGAACTCGGTGACCAGCGGGCGGGCGATGACGAGCATCGTCAGTGGGGCGATGATCATCAGCGCCTTCGCCTGCGAGTAGTCCCCGGTGAAGGGGAGGGAGGCGATGTAGACGACGGCGCCGGCGAGGAGGGCCAGCGGCACCGCGGCTTCGCGTCGCTGCATCCACCAGCCGACGGCGGCGAGCAGGGCCAGCACCGCGACCGCGCCCATCAGGCCCGGCAGCGGCGCGCCGCCGATCGCGTCGAGGCGGTAGTTGGCGGCGGGCCAGATCCCCAGCGTCTCGACCGGGGACACCGGGCCGTAGGTGTTCGAGCCCGCGACCTGGTTGAAGCTCGAGCCGAAGCCGAACGGCCCGGAGATCGTCAGCGCGATCCCCAGCCCGACGAGGACGAGGATGCCGAGCAGCACCCACGGCTTCAGCAGGATGCGGAGCACGCGTCCCGGCCGCAGCGCCCTCCACGTGGCCGGTTGCGCCGCCGCCCAGACGGCGACGATCGCGATCGGCCAGGCGATCCCGGCGAAGGAGTAACAGAAGAAGATGCCGCCGGCGATGGCTAGGAACGGCAGCGCCCAGCCGATCCGCGGCCAGAGGCCGCGCGGCGGGGCTTCGGGCCGCATGAGGTAGATCGCGACGGCGAGGACGAAGAGCGCCTCCGCGGTCTCCTTGAAGGCGGCCTGGGCGAAGTAGGAGGCGGCCATGTAGGTGACCGCGACGAGGGTCGCGCCGACGACGCGGCGCGCGGTGCCGATCTCACGGAGCGCGCCGAGCGCGGTCAGCCCGGTGAGGATGCCGATCGCGAAGATCTCGCCGATGAAGGCCTGGCCGAGGCTGAGGCCGGGGAACGCGGCGGTGGCGACGGCGAGGCCGTGGGGGCCGAGCGGGTAGCCGGGGTCCGGCGCCGGCCCGACGCCGCTGCGCAGCCACTCGGCCCAGGCGAGGTGCAGCCCGAGGTCGTTGTTGAAGCCGACGCCGAGCAGCCCCCAGCGCCCGCTGACCGCGAAGGGGAAGGAGAGGACGACGGCGATCGCGAGCACCGTCGCCAGGCCGACCCCGAGCGCCGGCATCGTGTACGCGCGCCGCCACGCCACCACTGCGGCGACCACGATCAGGGCGACGATCCCGAGCGTCGCGCTCGTCCCGTGGCCGGGGGCGCGCGCCAGGATCCCCGACACGGTGAGGATCGCGCCGAACCCGACCGCGCCCTCCAGCCAGCACCATTCGCGCCTGCCGGCGAGCGAGAAGATGGCCCGGCCGACCAGGAGCGAGGCCAGCAAGATCAAGGCCGCCGAGGCGTAAGTCCCGATCATCAGCCGCCAAACCTATGGGAGCGAGCCGCCGGATGCGGCGCGCGAGCCCCGTCCGGGCGCGCGCGGGGAACTTCGCTCAGAACTTTTCCGCCGCCGCTTCCAGCACCGGCCGCAGGTTCTCGCCCCGCAGCGGCTCGTCGTGCCCCGTCCCGACCACGAGCGGTTCCAGCTTGGCCAGGCGCCGCACGCTCCGCTTCGCCTCCTGGTGGTTCCAGGCGAAGGCGGGGTGGGGGACGCTCGCCTCGCCGGGCGGCAGCGGTTTCAGCCGCGCCGAATCGACCAGGTAGACGACGTCGGAGACCAGCGCCAGGCGGTCGCTCTCCCGCCACAGCCCGATCAGGCCGGGGGCGTGCCCGGGGAAGTGGAGCACCTTGAACCCCGCGACCTCGTCGCCCTCGGCCACCGTGCCGTTCACCTTCACCGCGCCGCCGTCCCAGCGCCACAGCAGCAACGGGTAGATCCAGCGCACCGGCGCCACCGGCAGCAGCGAGAGGTTGAAGTACGGCGTCACCGCCTTGTCGCCTTCGGCGTCGGTGACTTCGTCGGGATGGCAGAACACCGGCGCCCCGAGGTACGGCGCGGTGCCGCGGTGGTCGGCGTGCGCGTGCCCGAGCACGATCCGCTTCAGCCCGCCCAGCTCCCGCGCCGCCTCCGCCGCCTTCTTGCGCATCGACTTCGTCCCGGCGTCGAACTGCACGACCCCGTCCCCGTCCTCGATGAAGTAGATGTTCATCGCGCCACGGAAATCCCCGCGCAGCAGCCACACGCCGTCGGCAACCCTGTCCAACGCCATGCGCGCAGCCTAACGGCCCTCTAGGGTCCCCGTGTGCCTTATCTGTGGAAATTCGGGATGGTCCTGCTGGCCCTCTGCCTCGTCGCCTCGATGGTGATCGCGGTGGTGCGCCTCTCCAGCACCCCGGAAGAAATCATGGGCGACCACTTCCACGGCCTGCCGCAGGCGTTCATCGAAGAACACCGGGCGGAATACGGAGTCACCCGGTAACGGACACCGCCGCTAGTATCGGCGCGGCACGGTGAGCGAGGCGGAGGAGGCGGGATGTTCACTCGGATCGTGGTCGGTACCGACGGTTCCGACACGGCAGGGCAGGCGGTAGACCAGGCGATCGACCTGGCGAGGCTTTCGGGAGCGACGCTGGGGATCGTCAGCGCCTTCCAGCCGGTGCCGAAACGGCGCGTACAGGAGGAGCAGGAGGGCGCCCCGGCCGACATCGCCCATGAGATCGGCCCGCGCGAGGACGTCAACCTCGTCCTCGACGCCGCCGCCGCGAAAGCGAAGGCCGCCGGGATCGAGGTCACCACCCACCCGGTGCAGGACGACCCGGCCGACGCGATCCTGAACGTCGCCGAAGAAGTCAACGCCGACCTCATCGTCGTCGGCAACAAGGGCATGACGGGCGCGCGCCGCTACCTGCTCGGAAGCGTGCCGAACAACGTGTCGCATCACGCGCCGTGCAGCGTGATCATCGTGCGGACGACGTAGTTCGGGGGCGGGGCGGCCGTCCGAGGGGGGTCCCGGGCATTTCGTAGGGGCCCGGGCAGGCTGTGGCCGCTACGAAATGCCCGGGACTTGTGAGGTCTCGCGGAGAGGGCGGCGAGGGTCGGGAAGTCTCCACGCTTCGTGGGCGTCCCGTGCGGGAGAGGTCACGAAGCGCCTTGAAGGGCCTCATCCGTCGACGAAGACGCCGGGAACGTCACCCTTCCACGCGCCTTCGGTCTGTTTTCGGGCCTGGAAACAGGGCCCGGAAACGCGATGCACGACTTAGGACCCCTATAGGGGACCACACTCGTGCATCGCGTCCGTGACTGTTGGTCAACACGCGCGGAAGAGTGACCTTCCCGGCATCTCTCCCACGACTCGCGAGTCTCGTGACTCATACGTGATCCGCCCGTGACGAACCCGTGGGGCTCGCGTGGACGCCGGCGCCACTCCCCACATCCCCGGCCGTCTCGGCCACGGCCACAGCCTGCCAGGGCCGTGGACGAGACGGCCGCGCTCGCCGCCACGCCTCGCGTCCCTTGCAGTTCAGGTGCCAACCCCCTACGGCACGACCGCCGTCGCCCGCGCCGCGTCGATCAACCCGGCGCCCTGGACGGTTCGCGGGTAGCCCAGTCCCCGCGCCGTGGTCTTCAGTCGCTTGGTCACCGCCTGGACCAGGGCTTTGCCCTTGACGCCGCTGGGGATGACGCGGGCGGCGAGCATCAGCGCCACCGTGCCGGAGACGTGCGCCGCCGCCATCGAGGTGCCGGCGTAGTTGGTCGGGATCGTGAACTGGTTCGTGGTGCCCGGTTTCAGCGTCACCTGGTAGATCGGGCGGGAGAGGACCGAGGGGCAGCCGGCGGCGGGCGGGCCGCCGCCGGGGGCGACGACGTCGATCTCCTTGCCGGCCAGCGAGTAGGAGCCGATGCAGCCGCCCTCCGTGGACCCGCCGACGCCGATCACGCGCGGGCCGGTGGCGGGCTCGGAGACGCAGCTCTTGGCGGTCGAGACGCCGGGGGAGAGGTTGCCGCCGGAGGCGACCGTGACGACGCCGTGGTCGTAGGCTTCGCGCAGCGCTTCGTCGACCTGCGGGACCTTCTCGCCGCAGGCGAAGTTGAAGCTCATGTTGATCACCTGGGCGTGGTTGCGGACGGCGAAGCGGATGCCTTCGGCGATGCGGTTGGCGTAGCCGACGTTGGCACTGTTGAGGACGCGGACCGGCATCAGGAACGCGTTGTAGGCGATGCCGCTGAGGCCGACCCCGTTGTTCGTCTGCTCGGCGATCGTCCCGGCGACGTGGGTGCCGTGGCCGTTCTCGTCGAGCGGCAGCCGGTCGTGGTCGACGAAGTCTTCGCCGGGGAGGAACTGGGCCAGATTGAAGTCGGGGCTGGCCGCGTACTGGCCGCTGCCGTAGTTGCGGTAGGCGATGCCGCTGTCGAGGACGGCGACGCGGATGCCCAGGCCGCCGGGGCGGCCGTCGGCGATCAGGTTGGCCCAGGCGCCGACCACGTTGATCCCGCCCGGGGACGTCGGCAGCTTCGCCGTCGCGGTGCCGGTGTAGGGGAGGAAGTCCCACTGCTTCAGCGCCCAGCCGCCGGGGGTCGGCGGCGTGCCGGGGGGCGCTTCCAGCGTCCCCGGATCGTCGGGGTCGTACGGTTCGAGTTCGGCGTCGGAGGCGGTCGCCGCGTAGTTCGGCTCGGCGTACTCGACCCCTGGCTTGGCGCGCAGAGCGCGGGCCGTCGCCAGCACCCCGACGCCGCGCGGCAGCCCGACCGTGCGGCCGTGCCGTTCGCCCTCGAACTTGACCACCAGCTGGCGCGGCGCGAAGCGCCGGGCGGGGCCGATCCCGCTCGCCGCCGCGGCCTGGCTCGCGGTCGCGCCGAGCAGCACGAGCACGGCCGCCAAGGCGCCCATCAGGGCGTATCTGTTCCACGTCGAGTGCATGCCGGTCCCCTTCGAACACGCTGCCCCTGCCGAAGTTGTAGGCGGGATACTCCCCGATCGATGCAAGCCGTGGGACAGAATTTCCCTGAGCAAGACCCGGCCGACCTCCAGCGCGGAATGGACCTGGCGCTGGCGGAGGCGCGCCGGGCGGAAGAGCACGGCGACGTCCCGATCGGGGCGGCCATCCTGCGCGGGGACGAGGTCCTCGCCGCGGCCGGCAACGAGCGCGAGCTGCGCAAGGATCCCACCGCCCACGCCGAGGTCCTGGCGATCCGCGCCGCCGCCGAGGCGCTGGGCGGCTGGCGCCTCGCCGACACGACCCTCTACGTCACCCTCGAGCCCTGCGCGATGTGCGCGGGCGCGATCGTCCTCGCCCGCATCCCCACCGTCGTCTTCGCCGCCCCCGACCCCAAGGCAGGCGCCGCCGGCAGCGTCCTCGACGTCCTCGCCGAGCCCGCCCTGAACCACCGCCCCCAGGTCATCCCCGGCATCCGCGGCGCCGAGTCCGCCACCCTCCTGCGCAAATTCTTCGCCGCCCGCCGCTGATGGCCGGCGAGAAGAACTGGCTCGGCGTCGTCTCCCGCGACCACGTCCTGCGCGGCGTCGAGAAAGGCATCGCCCAGATCGGCCACGGCAAGAGCACGGGGCTGCGCCGGATGAGCCCCGGCGACGGCTTCGTCTACTACTCGCCGCGCGACGCCTACCCGAAAGGCGCGCCGGTGAAGGCGTTCACGGCGATCGGCCGGGTCGCCGACGATGAGGTCTGGCAGGCCGACGAAGGCGAGTTCAAGCCCTGGCGGCGCCGGATCGACTACGAGCGCGGGGCGGTCGAGATCCCGATCGCGGACCTGGGCGACCGGCTGGATCTCACCGCGAAGCCCAACTGGGGCTATGCGCTGCGCCTCGGCCTGGTCGAGCTCTCCCCCGAGGATTTCGCCCTGATCCACGCCACGATGACGACCCGTCCCTGAGCGCTGGCCCACGCCCTCTCCGTTCTTCCGGGCCAGCCTGGCGAGCGACCGATGACACCGCCAGGCGCCCCCGGAAGAACGGAGAGGGTGGGATTCGAACCCACGAGGCAGGTTAACCCCGCCCACACGATTTCCAATCGTGCTCCTTAAGCCACTCGGACACCTCTCCAGGGATCGACAAGCCTAGCCAGTCCCGACCCTCCGGCGCCGCGTCGATAGGATCAGTGTTTGCGCCTCGAACCCCGCGGAGGGGTGCCGGAGTGGTTGAACGGGGCAGTCTCGAAAACTGTTGGCGTCGCAAGGCGCTCGTGGGTTCGAATCCCACCCCCTCCGCCTCATATCCCGCATCAGCGCTGGGATAGCTCGCCACCACGCCGCCGATGATGATGGCGGCGGCCAGGGCGATCCCGCTGGAGACCGCTCCAGAACGCAGCGCATTGCAGCGGGAGTGCAGCGCGGTCGTTCGGTACCGCCGTTCGGCGAGATCGCGATGGTGTCGGAACGCAGGCCATAAGGCCGAATCGATGGTCCGGCAAGTTCGCAAACTCCGACGTGCGGAATCTGTACGAATGAGTGTCTGCGCTAAGTTTTTAACTGGAGGCTTGCCATCGTGATGCGTTGCCGTTGGAGGAGGGGATATCGAATTGCCCACTCGAAAGTGGATCGATCTCGCGCAAGGCCTGGGGCACTATCTAGCCCCAGATTCAGAGGGGACCGTGACGTTTTTTCTCGGCGCGGGGGCATCACAATCCTCAGGAGCTCCCGCGACGGAGACCGTCTATGACGCGCTCGTGGCTTCGTATCCGGAACTTGAGGCAAACCTCGAGGAGGGTCTCGATGCCATCTCCGAACCACAGGTTGAAAACTGCATTGCGCCTCTGTTCGAGGACGTGCGACCTGGCATCGGTTATCTCAGCTTGGCGGGCTTGGCCAAGTCGACCCGTGTGCTGGTCGTCAATCTGAACTGGGACTCCGCGATCGAGGATGCCTGTGAGATCGAAGGCGTCGAGTGCGCCTCGGTCGTGCTCGACGAAGCGAACGACTTGGAGGGTGGGCTGTCGCAGATCAAAGAATGTCTTGAGGATCATCGTTACCGAGTCGTCAACCTGCACCTCCATGGACGCATCGGACATGGAGATATAAGGCTCGCGCGCAAAAACACCCTCAGCTTTCTTCCTGAGACGACGAAATTGCTCTGGAACTCATTCTTCAGGCACCCGACCGTGGTGGCGGGTGCTTCTCTGACGGGTGAGTACGACGTCACGGGCTTGCTGACCAGCACCGCGATGGAGAATCACAAACAGAAGAAGTCGCCGTTCTGGTTGTTCTCGCGACAGCCCGAGCGGACCGACCAGCCCGAGGATGCAGTGGCTGCGGACCTGCTTTCACGCAAGGATTCCTCGCTCAATTTCGCCGGCGACCCGTTCATCGACTTCGACCGCCTGATGATCGAGGTTCTCGCCAGAAAGACCGGAAGGCACCTCAAGGACTCTTTCGGCTCGCCCGGACCCGCGTTGCCCAAGGCAGAGGACATCGTCCTTCCCGCTCCTAGGCTGCTCAGTCGGCATCTCCAAGGCCCGTCGGCCGGCAGGGCGCTCGCATTCGTCGGCGAGCGCAAGATCGGCAAGTCGACCACGGCGCGGATGCTTTCGCATTGGATCTCTGCCCGCTCCTTGGATGTCGTGCCGGTGCATACTCATTTCGGCAAGGGGAACTGCGCCGAAGCGGTCAGCACGATGTTGGAGCGGCGCTGGGAGTCAGAGCCGGTCCAGATCGCGATCTTCGACGATCCGTTCGGGAACGGCGAGGCGTTCGACGCGAATCAGAGCTTCGTGGAGGGCCTGTTGAAATTGCTGGATATCGATGGCACTCCCAGGGTGATGATCACCTGCTCCCCGGCGAATTGGCATCTGGCCACCACGGAAAACCCCGAGCTGCTCGGTCTGGTCGATGTCGTTGCCGCGAAGCCCACGAGTTGGTACCGGGGAACGGACCTAGCTGCGCTGGCCGATACCGAAGAGAGTGAGATGCCGGTGATGGTTACGCGGCGGATCCTGGAGGGAGTCTGTTCCACTCCAAGCCGTGTCTTGGCGGCAAATCGCGGGGTCTACCCTGATCATGAGGACGAGGTGATCGAGGAGAAGCTGCGCCTGCTGCAGAGCGTCGAGGCGAAGATCCCAGAGTTCTTGGCGCTGGTTCGCTTCTACGAGCTTTCGCGCACCGTGGTACCACAGGTCGATCTTGCCGCCAGTCTGCACGCCTCATTTGAGGACTTGCCCGTCTACATGCGCCATATGTTGCGGAAATCAGAGTTCGACGGCGAGCCGCATTGGCAGTTCGCCCATTACACGGACCGAGCCGCCTTCGACCGGCTCTACGGAGAACGAAGCGAGACGCTGTTCCCGGCGGTGGTCCAAGCCGCCTACGGCCGCGACACGGTCAGTCAGGTCTGCTCGGTCTGGGCAGTCATCGCCGCGGTTCGTGCCGGGGATGTCGACGCGATCGAGAAGCTGGACAGGCACGCGCTGATCGAGTGGGGGCCGCTCCTGTTGCAAGAAGCGGCCAACTCGAAGAACTGCACCGAATGGCTCGACGAGATCCTCGAAATGCTCGTCGAGTCCGACGGCATCGATGCGGGCTTGGATTTCTGGTCGCTTCGGGAGCTTGTCTACGAGGTCGTTCGCCTGTGGCCGGAGTTGCACGAATCGCCCGTCGCCCAGAGATTCTTCGCCAAGGTCCTGCGAGACCGGGACCGGCTCGGCGTCTACAGCGCCCTGGAGGCTGTCCTCTATTTCCAAGAAGCAACCCACACTGGTACCTGGGACGAGGACGTCGCGCTTAGGGAGCTCTGGGAGCGTCTGTCCTCCGCCCGTTGGGATCTGATCAACGACAGCGAACGCTGCGGGATGGAGCTGGCATTGATGGTTGATGCCCTGGCCTGGGCCCGCCCTCCGATCACGAAGGAGCGGATGGGCATGTGGCTGGAGCCGATGCTCGACGCGCTGGAGGTGCGTGACGAGAGCTTCAAGGGCGCGATCGCACTTGCGTGCCTCTATCACCCTGAGGGAGTCAAGCTCTTCACCGATCTTGGCCGAGACTCTCCGCTTGCCGACGTCGGCAACCTGACCGAAGCGCAGATGGCGAGGGCCGCGGAGATGGTCCGCTGGCATTTCGTTCACCAGTCGCGAGGACGGGCGCTGCTCACCCGGCGGCGTCTCGAGCCTGCCCGTCCGGAGCTGCTTGGGCGGGTTGGGCGTGCCCGGCGGGTGCCGAAAGCCCACGCGAGGTCGATCAAGTCATTTGTCCGCAGAATGGCGAGCTTTTCCGCACATCGTGGTTGGGCGATCCACCTCGGCTGCAACCTGTGCTGCACCGCCGGGGAGTTCGACGACACTTTTCTCGGCGCGATACTGGAAGGTATGCGCGAGCCCGAAGACGGCATCGTCACCGCGGCGCTCACTTACCGGATACCCGATGGGGCCCTCGAGCAGATGCAGAAGTACTTCCATGAAGAAGAGAACATGGAGCTGTTACTCGCTTACATGCTTGACGGATACCAGGTCAGCGGGCTTTTCGAGAGTGCTGAAGCGGCGGTCGCCCCACCCCGCTTCATGGCTGGACGCAATCCGTACGAAATTCATCGCCAGCTGAATACGCAATGGGGCGGGAGTCTCGCCAAGGTAGACAGAGACCCGAGTCATCCTTTATTTCAGCGTGAAGTCCATGACATCCTGATCGAGGCGTCCGACCAAGGACATATCTCTCGCGAGGCGATGTGGGACCTGATGCATTTCGTGAGCCGCGGGGTCTATGCGCCGCTGGAAACCGAAGTCTCCCGGGAGCCGAACGAGCGGAGGCTCGCCAACTGGCTAAGGGGCAAGAGCAATCTGACCAAGGTCGTCGTCTCGGTCGCGCTCGAGATCCGCCGGGAAGAACAACTGGACCTTGGAGACCTTGGAGGCGAGCTGCCTACGTGAGCCCTCCGGCCGAGAGATGGGAGATGTGGCGGGAGCGGCTCCAGTCCTGTCCTCCTGGCCCCGAGGGCGTCGAACGGACCCTGGAGGAACTGGCGGAAACCGTCACGGCCACCCTGGGCCGGCAGCCGTTGGCAGAGCGTTGGTGGAGGGCGGCCGGAATCCAGATCAGGGAAAGGGCAATGCGCGCCAGGGGCCGATGCGACACCTCGCGCGTCGGTGCTCCCGTGGTTCTGGTCCGGTCAGCTGATAATCGTTATGCCCAGGGCTTCACTGTCGCTCATGAGGTAGCCCACCTCCTGGTCGACCAGCTCCCGTTCGAGCGCCGGAGTGAACTCGGATATGAGCAGGTCGAGAAGCTCTGCGACGGCTTCGCTCGGAACGTTCTCGTTCCCCCCGCGAGGCTCAGGGCGGAGCTTGGCCCGCGGCCGGAAGTTCCGGAGCCGTCAGAGGTGTTGCGGCTGTGCGGGTTGTTCGTGGCGAATCCGAGTGTGGTGCTGCGCTCGCTCGAGCGCGAACTGCCATTCGATGGTCGGACCTACTTGCTCGCACGCCTTCGTGGTCACTACCGCCGCCCCGCAGCGATTGCCTTCCGTGTGGATGCGACGGCCGGTACCGGAAAGCTCTTCTGGCCCCAGGACATCAGGCTCGCCAAGCTTGGTCTGGCAGTGTTGGCGGGAGAAGGCGAGCGAGCATCGCATGGCGAGCATTTCTCCGGTAGGGATTCCGAGGTCGTGATTCCCCTTGCGAGGCTGGACCGAACCACCGACCACAATGCGATGTCAGGTCCGGTCAGCTGGCAGGCCGTGCGGCAAGGGAAGGGTGGCGCCTATCTGCTCGCGCTTCTCGACACCCACGAACTGCGAGGCGTGCGAGTCGGTGGCGAGCGGAGAGCGATTCCCCGACCGAAAAGGCAAGGGGTGCCGGAGGTGATCGACGCAAGATGAGCCGGTCTTGAGCTATTCCTCCTTCAACCCGGACAGCGTGTTGCCCGCCGGCAAGATCGAGCGCAACGAGGTGGCTCCGGCCTGGGCGACGATTCGATCAATTGCGCGGGCGCTCGACATCTCCATGCGGGAGCTGGGCGCCGCCGTCGATCGGCAGGGCTAGGAGTCTCCGGAACCCCCGGGGCGGGCGACCCGGCCGCGCAGACCATCCCTGCCCTTTGCGGCCCTGGGTCGCTGATGCTGGCTAGCCCGCCTTGGAAGTGGAGACAGACGGAAGTTTCTCCGTCGCTGCGGAAATGATCAAAACCCTCACCCCCTCTAAAGAGTCGTTTTGCTAACGACCGCTCTAGCAGTGGGAGGGATTGCTAATACTGTACAGGCTTTTAGCTTTTTGCTGAAATCGGCTCGTACAAATGAGTTAGGCTCACCGTTCAAGCGCTGTTATCCAAAGGACGGGAGGCGGGATGAGCAAGGGGGCGTCCGCACGGCGGCAACGCCGGGAGGCGGAGGACCTAATCGATGCGCGGTTAGTCCGGGCCTGCTCCCACCCCATGCGGGTGCGGATCATGGTCGAGCTGGAACGGGCGCCGATGTCCCCAGCCGAATTTCACGCCCAATTCGGCGGCGGCCTGCTGGAAACCGTCGCCTACCACTTCCGCGTCCTGGCCGAATGCGAATGCGCCCGGATAATCCATGAACGGCCCAAGCGCGGCTCTGTTGAGCACATCTACGCGATCACCAAACTCGCCTTGTTCAGCACGGAGCAGTTCTCCAAGCTGCCCGAATCGGTCAAGGGCGGTTTCAGCGCCTCGATTCTGTCGACCTTCATGGACGTGGCCGGGGAGGCGCTCTTGGCCAACACCCTCGATTCGCACCCGACCCGCCATCTGACGTGGCAGCGATTGACGCTCGACGAGGAGGGTTTTGAGAACGTCATGGAGCGGCTGCAGGAAGTCTTCGAGTGGCTACCGATCGAGCAGATGGCAGCGGCCATACGGATGAAAGAGTCCGGCGAGAAACCGCTCAATACCGCCATCGGCCTCTCTGGTTTCGAGTGCCCCTGGCCGGAGCGCGACCACGACCTGGGGCGGGAGTACACCTGATCCACTAAACGCGTTTCCAACCAAAGTTCCCCTAGCTTGCCGCCCCACCTGGGACGGAGTCGTACCCAGCAAGCGAACGGACATATCCCGAAATGGGGGCTTGGTGTGGAGACGGAGCAGCGAGGAACCAGTAGGGCAAAAGGCCAGTGGGTCGAGGTCCGGAAAGACCTCTTGGAGGTGTTCGGAGAAGATCTCCAGGACCTACGGACAACCTCCGGGCTGGAGCGCCGCGAGCTTGTCGAGCGCAGCCTCATGCACGCCACGGAGGTTGGCCTCCTGGAGCGCGGCCAGCGCGAGCCGCGGTTTGGCACCTTGATCCGCTTGGCGGTGGCACTGGAGGTTCCGTTTGGGCGGCTTGGTGACAGCGCGATCGGCTGGTTTGAATACGAGGCCGCGAGAGGGTGGCGAGGTAAGTGACGCCCAAGCGCACGCCGCGCCTCGACACCATTTGCCTACTCGCCAGAGCCCTCGGCATCAAGCTGAGCGAACTCATAGACGGCGTCGCTGATAGCGGCGGCCGGGCAGGCCGGGACGATGGCTGAGCGCCCAACCTTTGAGGAAGTCAGGGCTGTGCTCGGCCAGCTCGTCCGGCAGACCCGAGAAGAAGCCGGGATGGATATAGAGCGGCTCGCCCGCCTCTCAGACCTCAGCGCCGACGAAATCCAGACGATCGAGCAAGGAGGTGATCCCGAACCCAGCTATTCCGACTTCATCATGCTGGCCGGGGCGCTCGGCGTCACGCCTGGCGACCTTCTCGGCATCGTCCGCTACGAGCCGTCCTATACGCCGGGGGTAGCTGGCGGCTACGTGTGGACGAAGGACGTGCCGATGAAGCTTCAGCCGGTGCCGCGCCAGTGCCCTCGGCGGTGATGGCTGGCCACCCGATGGCGACGCGCCTCGCCGCCAATCTGCGGAGGGCTCGGAAGCACGCCGGGCTGAGCCAAAAGGACGTGGCCGTTCGCGCCGGAATACATCGCGCCCAGGTCAGCCTGTATGCGCCCGGCGATCCTCTACCTCGTGTTTGACGCTGTTCAAGCTGGCCCGCGCGTGGGGGTTACGCCCAATGATCTCCTCGACGGGGGCCGCTGTCTTCACGCCGGGGGTCCGCTCGGATTAAATTTGACTCAGCCAGGTATTCATTGCGTGTTGGTTAGTGGTCATTTGTCCCGGGCGAAGCCCCGTCGCCAAACCGCTCGGCGTGAAGTTTTCGGATGCGGTCGAAGGCCTCAGAAAGTTTCGAGCTTCATCCCACCCCCTCCGCCTATTCCTCCTTCAACACGGACAGCGTGTTGCCCGCCGGGTCCTTGAACCAGGCGATGTCGGGGCCGTTGCCCTTCATCACGCCGTTCGGTTCCTGGGGCATGCCCTCGTAGTGCTCGAAGGTCACGCCGCGGCCGGTCAGCCACGCGACCGCCGCGTCGACGTCGTCGACCGGGAAGTTCAGGACGGTGTAGCTGGGCGGGGTCATGCCGGGGCTCTGGTAGATCAGGGTCGGTCGGTCGCCGGCCAGGTGCATGGTCGCCAGGCCGTTGCCCTCGTCGAGCACCTCGACCCGCTGCTCCAGGGTCTCGCCGTAGAAGCGCCGCGCCGCCCCGAGGTCGTCGACCCCGATGCCGCTGAACGCCTTGCTGTCGCTGAGCATCGCTCTCCTCTCGTTGTGGTCTTGCCCCTGGGACCGATCGGGGAGGCCGAACTCATCGGTCAGTCGTCGGGACTCCAGCGGCGGCGGGCCTGCTTGCGCTCGCCGGTGCGCCGCTTCTGCTCGAGGCGTCGCCGACGCGAGGGGCCGGTCGGCTTCGTCGGCCGGCGGTGCTTTGGGACGCGGAGCGCGGCGGCGATCTTCGCCGCCAGGCGGCTCAGGGCCAGCTCGCGATTGCGGGACTGGCCGCGGGCGTCCTGGGCCACCGCGGTGACGACCGGGCCGAGCCGCTCCAGCAGCCGCACCCGGCGCGCCTCGTCGAGCGAGCGCGAGGCCGCCACGTCGAAGACCGCTTCCACCCGCGAGGCGGTGACGTTGGCGTGCTGGCCTCCCGGCCCGGAGGAGCGGCTGGCGCGCAGCTCGATCTCCGCCAGCGGGATCGCCAGCCGCTCGTCGATCCGCAGCTCGTCGGCCACGGTCAGGCGAGCTCGGGGATGTGGCGCTCGAGGTGGGCGCCGATCGTCCGCCGCACCCAGGCACGCGTCTCCGCGTCGGCCATGCGATAACGGCCGAGCAGCATCTTCTGGTCGTCGAGCGGCAGCCCGGCGATCTCCCACGACACCGCGAGGCGCTCGAACAGGGTCTCCTCGCGCCGCGCCCAGGCATCCTCCAGCGAGGCCGCGTGGCTCGCGGGCGCCTCGCCGATCTTGGCGATCGTCGCCGGGCTGAGCGTTTCGCGCAGCACCAGCACGTTGCCCTCCGGGTCGGTGTAGGAGACGGTCGGCGCCTTCTCGCGCGCCCGCCGGGCCCCCGGGGATTTCTTCCTGCGCTTGGCCATCGGCTCCGAGTTTGTCAGGCTGGGCGTCATGGACGCGACGGTGACGATCGGCGTGCCGGTCGATTCGGTCGGCCGCTCCGGCGGCACCGAGCTGGCTCCGGGGACGCTGCGGGAGCTCGGCCTGCCCGAGGCGCTCGGGGCGCGCGACGAGGGCGACCTCGCGGTGCGGATCCGCGGCGAGGAGCGCGACCCCGCGACCGGGATCGTCGCGAGCCCCGACGTGCTCGCCTGCACGGCGGCGATCCGCGAGGCCGTCGCCGCGGCGCTGGCGGCCGAGGAGCGCCCCTTCCTGATCGGCGGCTGCTGCGCGGAGCTGCCGGGGGCGCTCGCGGGAGCGCGGGACGTGCTCGGCGCGCCGCTTGGCCTCGCTCACGTCGACGGCCACCTCGACCTCTACGACGGCGAGACCTCGACCACCGGCGAGGCCGCCGACATGCCGATCTCGGTCGCCTTCGGGATCGGCCCGGCGGCCTGGGTCGATGCGGCGGGCGGCGCCACCGCGATCCCGGAGCGCACCGCCCTGGTCGGCTTCCGCGACCGCGCCGAGTCGATCGCCGACGGCATGCGCCAGCCCGAGGACCTGGTCCGGCCGCCCCTCTTATATGGAGCCGAGGAACTGCGCCGGAGCGGCGTGGCGGCGGCGGGCGCCGAGCTGGCCGCGCGCCTCACCGCGGCGGGGCCCTTCTGGCTCCACCTCGACGTCGACGTCCTCGACGAAGCCGTCTTCCCCGCCACCGACTACCTGCAGCCCGACGGCCTCGACTGGGACGAGCTCGCCGCCGTGCTCGCCCCGCTGGCCGCCTCCGAGGAGCTGATCGGCGCCTCGCTCGGCTGCTACAACCCGGAGAAGGACCCCGGCCTCGAGTGCGGCCGCCGCCTCGTCGCCCTCCTCGCGGAGGTCAGAAGACCTGGTAGCTCTGGACGCTGATGAAGAAGCCGTGGCCGGCCTGGTTCACGCAGGTCACGCCGTCGGTGCGGCTGATGCACTCCGACCCGCCGACGCGCGCCGCCGTCCCGTAGGAGAGCGCCGCGAGCCCCGGTTCGAGCGCCGTGTCCCCGGCGCAGACGAAGCTCGCCTGGCCGCCGTGGGCGACCTGCAGGCCCTGGCCGTAGTCGACTTGCTCGGGGCAGGTGGCGGGGCGCGGCAGCGGCGCCCAGTCGCGCTTGCGGATGTCGCAGCGGGCGCCGCCCTGGGACAGCACGCAGCCGATGTTCCCCGAGGGGGTGCGGAAGTGCTCCAGGTGGATGACCCGCTTCGGTTCCTGTTCTTCTGCTTCGAGTTCCTTGGCCGCCGCTTCCTTCGCGGCGACTTCCTGGCCGCCGCCCCCGGCCGGCGTCGCGACCTTTTCGGTGACCGTTTTTTCGATCACCGTCGTCTTCGTCCCGCCGCCGCAGCCCGCGACGAACGCAGCGAGGACCGCCAGGAGCACCACCGATGCGAGCCGTTTCACGACAGAGCGTCGACTTTCGCGGCGAGCTCGAAGTCGGCGGCGGTGAGGCCGCCCTCGGAGTGGGTGGAGATCGTCACCGTCACGGTGGCCCAGGAGATCTCCAGGTCGGGGTGGTGCCCCATCTCCTCCGCCGGGGCGAGGAGCGAGTCGACGAACCGCACCGAGCCGACGAAGTCGCCGCGGTCGAAGGCCTTCGCGATCGCGTCGCCGCGACGCTCCCAGCCCTCCAGCCCGGCGAGCTTGGCCTCGATCTCGTTGTCTCCCAGCAACGCCATCGCGCCTAGCGTAGCCCGCCTGAGAGCGCGATTTTGTTACATGCGCCGATCCGATCCGGCGAGGTGCCGGTTCCCTACGGCGTGAGGATGATCTTCAGTGCCTCGCGGCGGTCGTAGATCGCGTAAGCCTCGACCGCGTCGTCGAGCTTCATGTGGTGGGTCACGAGCGGGGTCGGGTCGAGCTTGCCCGAGTCGAGCAGCGCCAGCACCCGGTCGACGTGGGCGATCACGTTGGCGAGGCCGAGCCTCAGGTCGAGCCCCTTCAGCCAGGCGAGGCCAAGGTTGAACTCCGAGCGGCCGACCTGGACGCCGATCCCGGAGACCGTGCCGGCGTTGCGGGCGAGCCCGATCGCCGCCTCGACCGCCTGCGGGTGCCCGACCGCCTCGACCACGACGTCGGCGCCGCGCCCGCCGCTCGCCCCGCGCACCTCCGCTTTCGGGTTGCCCTCGGTCAGGTGGACCGGCGTGGCGCCGAACCGGCCCGCGAGGTCGAGCCGCTGCTCGACCGAGTCGACCGCGAAGACGTGGGACGCTCCGCCCGCCACCGCGGCCTGGACCGCGCAGAGCCCGACCGGCCCCAGCCCCAGCACCGCGACCGTGTCGCCGGCCTTCATCCCGGCGTGGGCGACCGCGTGGTAGCCGGTCCCCATCACGTCGCCGGCGAAGAGCGCGATGTCGGCGGACATCCCCTCCGGCACCTTGCGCAGCACCATGTCGGCGAAGGGGACCAGCGCCTGGTCGGCCTGCGTCCCCGGCAGCGAGCCGAGGGTCGAGCCGTGGCCGAAGGTCCGCCCCCGCTCGCAGCGGTGGTAGTCGCCGCGCAGGCAGGCAGTGCAGCTGCCGCAGGCCACGTGGAAGCAGCCCAGCACCCGATCGCCGACGGCGACCCGCGTCACCCCGTCGCCGACCGCCGTCACCGTCCCCACGTACTCATGCCCGATCACCGTCCCCGGCTCGACCGGCACGCGCCCGTGGTAGATGTGCAGATCCGACCCGCAGACCCCGCTCGCCTCGACCCGGATGATCGCCTCGTCGGCGTGCTCGAGCACCGGCTCCGGCCGCTCCTCGATCCGCACCTCCCCCGGCGCCTGGAAAGTCACCGCCCGCATGGGTGGCAACCTATCTAAGGCGATCTGGGGGCGCCTCGCTGTGTCCTCAGTCGCTCAGGTCGCGGACACGCCGTCGCACCCGGGCGCGTTCGCACTTAGCCACAACATGCGTGGATAACTGCGAACTCGCCCGGAGCTACGACGACTGGACGCCGGCGACCTGGAAGCGGTTGCTGGCGCCGTCGGGGCTCGCGGTCTCGGCGATCCGGGCCTCGAGGGCGAGCTCTTTCTCGAAGTCGGCCGCCTCGCCGTGCTGGAAGGAGACGTCCTGGCCCTCGAGGAGCTCGATGAAGACCTCGACGAAGCGGGCGTCGAGCTGGGCGCCGGCGACGCGCCGGAGCTCGGCGATCGCGTCCTGGCTCGACATCGGCGTGCGGTAGGAGTCGCGGGCGGTCATCACGTCATAGGTGTCGGAGACGGAGATGATCCGGGCCAGCTCGGGGATTTCGTCGCCTTTGAGGCCGCGCGGATAGCCTTTGCCGTCGATCCGCTCGTGGTGGGCGAGGATGATGTCCGCCACCGGGCCGTAGCCGTCCAGCGAGGAGACCACGCGCGCGCCCTGCTGCGGGTGGCGCTTGATCAGCATCCAGTCCTCGTCGGTGAGCGGCACGTTCGCCTTCAGGATCCGGTCGGGGAGGATGAACTTGCCGATGTCGTGCAGCAGCGCGGCGATGTGGACCAGCTCCTCCTCCTGCCGCGAGAAGCCCGCCCGCTGGGCGATCGCCCGCGAGTAGCGCGCCACCGCGGCCGAGTGCCGCGCCGTCATCTGGTCCCGCAGGTCGAGCGTGCGCAGCAGCGCGCTCAACATCCCGACCTGGAAGCTGGCCAGCTCGTTGGAGCGGTTCTGCAGCTCCACCGCCCGGTGCTGGGACACGAGCAAGGCGCCGAGCAGGTATTGGAAGGTGATCAGGACGACGCCGAAGAGCGCGACCGCGGCGATCCCGACCTGGACGTAGAGGAAGGCGACCCCGACCGCCATCAGGGCGGCCATGAGCTCCGACGGCAGCAGCGGCAGCAGCGCGTTCTGCACCTGCTTGAGGACCGGGATGTCCTGCGTGTACCGCATGTAGATGGCGGCGAGCGAGAAGTTGATCGCCAGCGCGAAGCAGAAGACGCCGAAGATCAGGACGTAGAAACCGACTTCCTTGTCCGTGACGCCGGTCGCCTTGAGCATCCCGTGGAAGGCGAGCCCTCCGGCAAGGGAGAAGAGCGAGTAGTTGAGGAGGTTCTGGACGAAGGAAGAAAGCGGTTCGCGCCAGCGCAGGTATCCCATGAAGGCGGTCGCGAGGCCCATCAGCGCGGCGGGCGAGCCGCCGAGGAAGATCATCGCGAGGACCAGCGCCGGGAAGCTGCCCGAGATGTTGAGCCGGTCCTCGATCACCTTGGCGGTCAGATCGCTGAAGATGGCGAAGCCGAGCAGGACGCCGAGCAGCGCGAAGTCCCAGTTCGCCGCGGGCGCGGCGATCACGGCGATCGCGAGCACGACGACGAGCAGCGCCAGGCCCACGTTGCGGGCGATGGTGCTGCGGCCGGTTAGTCGGCTGGCTTCTTCGGGCATGTCCAGGACGGGCGGTGTTCGACTGGGTGGTCTGAGCTTTATCGACCGCCGGAGGCGGCTTAATAAGGCGAGATGCAGGATAAAGCCGTGTATCAAGCCCAACAAGCGACTCTGGCCGGATGACCTTTGAATTGCAGAAGGAATCTGAAGCAGCCATTCAGGCTTTGCACAAGATTCCCTCTATCGCCCAAAAGAAAGGGCGCCCCGTGTGGACGCCCTCTCAGAAGCTCGGTTCGGGGAGCATTTTCGGCTCTCCGAGGCTGAAATTAGTTCGTACGAAAAGTCATGTTAGATCCCCTTCCGTGGTGGTTGAAGCCCGCAACTCATGCGCACGGGGTGCGTCAAAACTTCCAACAGCGACGCGCAAGTTGTAGCACAACCTGTCCGGAACTTGTGCAAATGCAGGAAAACTTGTGCATAAATTAGGTAGACAGAAGGGGTGCTTGTGCAGGAAAACCGCTTGAGAGGGCCGTTGAAGAGGCCTTTGTTCCGGCGCCTGCTGGCGACCTACTCGATCAACGAGATGGGCGACTGGATGGGGATCGTCGCCCTGTCGGTGCTCGTCTTCGAACTGACGAACAGCCCGCTGGCGACCGCCGGGCTCTTTCTCGGGACCCGTTTTCTGCCCGCTTTCCTGGGACCGCTGCTGGTCACGCGGGTCGAGCGGCTGCGGCCACGGATCGTCCTGCCGGTGATCTACGTCGTCGAGGTGGTTGCCTTCGGCGTCCTCGCCGTGCTCGCCACGCACTTCTCCCTGCCGCTGGTGATCGTCGTCGCCACGATCGACGGCACCATGGCGCTCGCCGGGCGCTCCCTCACCCGCGCGATCGTCGTCGCCCTGCTCGAGCCGACCGGCGAACTGCGCCAGGGCAACGGGCTCCTCAACATCGCCTTCACCACCGGCGCGGCGGTCGGCCCGGCGCTGGCCGGGCTCGTCGTCGCCGGCATCGGCGTGCAGGCCGCGCTCTACCTCAACGCCGCGTCCTTCTACATCGTCGCCCTGATCATCGTGACCGCCGGCGTCCTCCCGCGGGCCGAACCTGAAGAGGGCGGCACCTGGGACCGGGTCAAGGCCGGCGTCACCTACGTGCGCGAGCAGGCCCGACTGCGGCGGGTATTGCTCGCCCAGGGCCTCGCCTTCATCTTCTTCTCCGCGGTCGCCCCGCTGGAGGTCGTCTACGCGAAGGAAACGCTCGGCGCCTCCGACACCGGCTACGGGATCCTGCTCACCACCTGGGGCGTCGGCATGGTCGGCGGCAGCCTCATCTTCGCCCGGGTCAAGAAAACCCCGCTGATCGTCCTGCTGTTGCTCTCGACCGTCACCGTCGGCATCAGCTACCTAGGAATGGGGATCGCGCCGACCTTGGCGGTCGCTTGCGCATTTTCCGTACTTGGTGGAGTCGGCAATGGGGTCGAGTGGGTATCCGCGATCAGCGCGGTTCAAGAGTTGACGGAGTCGGGTATGCAGGCCCGGATCATGGCCGTCTTGGAATCGGTTGCCGCGGCGATGCCTGGGGTGGGCTTCGCTCTGGGAGGGGTTTTGGCCGCTGTCGCGTCGACGCGGACGACCTTCGCCGTGGCCGGTTTCGGGGTGCTTGCCATCGCTCTTCTTATCGTGCCCCTGGCCCGAAATTGGCACCCATCGCGGGACGCGCGGCCGGACGGCAGGTTTCCGCTTGACGAAACCGACGACGTTGTGCTGGAGTTGCTGCCAGGAGGCACGCCAATAGCTAATTCGGAGGTCGAGTTTTGAAGAAGTTGCCGTTTTTCTTGCTGGTCGCTGCACTCGCAGCGGTCCTGGCGGTCGGGCTGGCCGCATGTGGCGGTGGGAGCTCCACCTCGTCGCCCTCGACCTCGGAAGGTGGGTCGGCTGAATCTGAATCTGAAGGTGGCGGGGGAGAAGCCGAAGGCAACGAAGGCGGCACCCTGAAGGGCGCCTACACCTCGTTCCCCGACTACATGGATCCGCAGATCTCCTACACCGCGGAGGGATGGACCGCGATGCGCCCGGTCTACATCCCGCTGCTGACCTACAAACATGCTTCGGGAGAAGAAGGCGCGGAAATCATCCCGGGCCTCGCCAAAGAACTGCCGAAAGTCACCAACGGCGGCAAGACCTACACGCTGTTCCTGCGTGAAGGCCTCAAATACTCCAACGGCGAACCGATCAAAGCCGGTGACTTCAAATACGCCGTCGAACGTGCCTTCCTGACCAACTCCGGCGGCTCCCCCTTCTACACCGACATCGTCGGCGCCGAAAAGTTCTCGGAAACGAAGAAGGGCGGCATCTCCGGCATCAAGGTCAACGAAAAGACCGGCGAAATCGTCATCAGCCTGGAACACCCGCGAGGCACCTTCGAAAACGAGCTCGCGCTGATGTTCGTCGCGCCGATCCCGCAGAAAACGCCGGACTCGGATCAGTCCGCGCATCCGATTCCCGCGTCGGGCCCGTACTACCTGACCAAGTCGGAACCGGGTCGCGGCTGGGAATACGAACGGAATCCGTACTGGGCCAAAGACAACGGCAAACAGATGACGGAAATCCCCTCGGGCCACGTCGACAAGATCGAAATCGAAGTTCTCCGCAACCAGTCGACGCAGGTCAACGACGTCGAATCGGGCAAGCTCAACTGGATCTTCGATCCGCCTCCGACCGACCGCTACCAGGAAGTCAAGGAAAAATTCGAAGGCACCCAGTTCCGGACCGAGCCGACGATCTCGACCTACTACTTCTGGATGAACCAGACGCAGGAACCGTTCAACAACCAGAAAGTCCGCGAAGCGGTCAACTACGCGGTCGACCCGGCGGCGCTGGAACGCATCTACACCGGCCAGATCGTCGGGACGCAGCAGATCCTGCCGCCCGGGATGCCCGGTTACGAAAAACTCGAACTGTTCCCGCATAACGTCAAAAAAGCGAAGGAACTCATCGCCGAATCGGGCATCAAAGACAAAGAAGTCACCGTCTGGACCGACTCCGAGAGCCCGAACAACGACGCGGGCACCTACTACCAGGGCGTCCTGAACGAAATCGGCCTCAAGGCGGAACTCAAAATCCTCAACCCCGACAACTACTTCACGGTCATCGGGAACACGTCGACCCCGAACCTGGACACCGGGTTCGCCGACTGGTTCGAGGACTATCCGCACCCGAACGATTTCCTCTTCCTGCTCAACGGGGAAAACATCCAGTCGACCAACAACCAGAATTTCTCGCAGACGAACAACCCGGAACTGAACAAAAAAATCGACCGGCTGGCCGAAGAACAGCTCGGCCCGCAGCAGGAAAAGGAATACGCCGCACTCGACAAAGCGTTCATGGAAGAAGGCTCCTGGGCCCCGTACGGCACCCGGACGCTCGCCCTGTTCGTGTCGGAAAACATCAATCTGGAAAACGTGATCTGGAACCCGACCTTCGAGACCGAACTCACCAGTCTCGAATTCACGGAATAGGTCGGATCCGGTCGCATTCCAGTGGCACCCGAGTCTGAGAAACAAGGCACCGAGGCGCAGGTCCCAGTCGGGACCGGCGCCTCGGAAGCCGGCTCGGGATTCGAGTCGGACGGCGCCCGTGTAGTCGACGCGGACGCCGGGGACGGCCGCGGGTCGGCCGGCCCCTGGGCGATCGCCTGGCGGCGCCTGCGTCGCAACAAGGTGGCGCTGTTCTCGCTCTTCGTCTTCTTCGTGATCTTGATCTGCTGTCTGCTCGCCCCGGTCTGGGCGAACCAGGTCGCCCACACCGGTCCGAACACCACCCACACGCTGGAGAAACTCCACGAGGGCTCCGAAGTGAAGGAAGTGGTGGAACCGAGCGGCAAGGCGATCGGCCCGCAGTGGTTCGCGGCCGGCGGCAGGTTCTTCCTCGGCGCCGACGGCCACCTCGGCCGCGACGAGATGGTCCGCCTGCTCTACGGCGGCCGCTCCTCGCTCTTCATCGGCATCGTCGCGGCGCTGATCACCACCCTCCTGGCGGTGACGCTCGGCCTGCTCTCCGGTTACTACGGCGGCTTCACCGACACCTTCATCTCGCGGATCATGGACGTCATCTGGTCCTTCCCCGTGGTGCTGTTAGGCATCGCCTTGGGCATCGCATTGGCCGTGGGCGGATTGGAAATCGGGCCGATACACCTGAAGTCGAGCTCGCTGTGGATCCCGACCCTCATCATCGGGGTGGTCTACACGCCCTATATGGCGAGACCCTTGCGCGGCGAAGTGCTCGCCTTCCGTGAGAAAGAGTTCATCGAGGCGGCGATCGCCCAGGGCGCGAGCGACCGCCGGATCATGTTCCTCGAGCTGCTTCCCAACCTGCTCTCGACGATCATCGTCTTCTTCACCCTCAACATCGCCAACAACATGCTGCTGGAGGCGACCCTCTCCTACCTCGGCGCCGGTGTGCAGCCGCCCAGCTCCTCCTGGGGAACGATGATCTCGGAAGGGTTCGACGCGCTCTACAGCCAGCCGATCCTGACGATCATCCCGGGCACCGCGATCCTCCTCACCGTCCTCTCCGTGAACGTCTTCGGCGACGGGCTGCGTGACGCGCTCGACCCGAAATCCAAAGTCCGCTTCGAGGCCCGCGCCGGCACCGCCGCCGAGATGGACAACCCGATCTGATGCTGCGCTTCGCCGTCCGCCGACTGATCGGGGCGATCGCCGTCCTCTTCGCGATCTCGGTCCTCGTCTTCCTGATCTTCAACGTCGTCCCGGCGACCAACCCGGCGGCGCGCATCGCGGGCAAGAACGCGACCCCGCAGCTGATCAAGAACGTGGAAGAGGAATGGGGCTTCAACAAGTCCCTGCCGGAGCAGTACTGGACGCAGATGAAGCTGATCTTCACCGGCAAGGCGACGTCTTATTCGCTCGCCCACATCAACATCGACCAGCGGATCCTCGAAGGCATCCCGCAGACCGCGTCCTTATGCATCGGCGCGGCGATCATCTGGCTCGCCTTCGGCATCTTCTTCGGCTACATATCCGCGATCAGGGCCGGCGGCTTCGTCGACCGCTTCGTCACCGTGATCGCGCTGATCGGGATCTCGATGCCGGTCTTCTGGTTGGCTTCGATCTTCCTCTACTACCTGACGTACAAGGTCGAACTCTTCCCCGCGAGCGGGTACGTGTCGCTGTCCAACCCGGCCGAATGGGCGAAGCACCTGATCCTGCCGTGGGTCTGCCTCGCCGTCCTCTTCGCCGGCTTCTACAGCCGCGTGCTGCGGTCCAGCATGCTCGACGTGATGAACGAGGACTACGTCCGGACCGCCCGCGCCAAGGGCCTCAGCCAGCGCCGGGTGATGGTGCGCCACGTGCTGCGCAACTCGCTGATCCCGATCGTGACCTTGTTCGGGCTCGACTTCGGCGTGCTGATCGGCGGCGGCGCGATCGTCACCGAGTCCCTCTTCCAGATCGAAGGCGTCGGCTACTTCACCGCGGAAGCGCTGAACCAGCAGGACTTCCCCTCGATCATGGCCGTGACCATCTTCGGCGCCTTCTTCATCGTCCTCTTCAACACCATCGTGGACATCGCCTACGCCTACCTCGATCCGCGCATCCGGCTGGGTACCTCGGCCGCATGAGCGTCACTCCGGAAACCGCACCCGCGCCCGCGGGCGGCGCCGGCGGGGGGCCGCTGCTGGCGGTCGAGAACCTGCGCGTCGGCTTCGCCACCGAAGACGGCCGCGTGCAGGCGGTCGACGGCGTCAACTTCACGCTCGAACCGGGCGAGGTGCTGGCGATCGTCGGCGAGTCCGGCTCCGGCAAGAGCGTCACCGCGCAGACGCTGATCGGCCTCACCCGCTCGCCGAACTCCCACATCGAGGGCTCGGTGCGGTTGAGCGGCGAAGAGCTGACTACGAAGAGCGAACGGGAGCTGCAGAAGGTGCGCGGCTCGAAGATCGCGATGATCTTCCAGGACCCGATGACCTCGATGAACCCGGTCTACACGGTCGGCAAGCAGATCATCGAGGCGATCCGCGCCCATGACTCCTCGGTGAACAGGCGGGACGCGCGCGGGCAGGCGGTCGAGCTGCTCGGCGCGGTCGGCATCCCCGATCCGGAGCGCCGCGTCAACGACTATCCCCACGAATTCTCCGGCGGGATGCGGCAGCGCGCGATGATCGCGATGGGACTGGCGCTGGAGCCGAGCGTGCTGATCGCCGACGAGCCGACCACCGCGCTCGACGTGACGATCCAGGCACAGATCCTTCACCTGATCCAGGACCTCAACCGCAGCCGCGGCCTGGCGACGATCCTGATCACCCATGACCTCGGCGTGGTCGCCGAAGTCGCCGACCGGGTGCTGGTGATGTACGGCGGCAAGGTGGTCGAGCAGGGGACGCTCGACGACATCTTCTACGACCCGCAGCACCCCTACACCTGGGGTCTGCTCGGGTCCCTGACCCGGCTCGATCAGCCGCGCCCGCACCGCCTGCCGCAGATCTCAGGCGCGCCGCCGTCGCTGCTGAACCTGCCGAAAGGGTGCGCCTTCCGGCCACGCTGCCCGCACGAGTTCGGCAAATGCTCGGAGGTGCCGAGCCTCGCGGCGCACCTGCTGGAGGACCCGAAGCACCTCGATCGCTGTTGGCTCGACGCCGAGAAGAAGCGGCAGCTGCGCCAGGTCGAGCCGAACCGGATCGGGCTGGAGGAGCCGGTGTGAGCGACCTCGGCACCACCAGCACGGCGGGCGGCCCGCTGCTCGAGGTCACCGACCTCGTCAAGCACTTCCCGATCAAGAGCGGCCTCCTGATCGACCGCGAGGTCGACCAGGTGCGCGCGGTCGACGGCGTCAGCTTCACCGTCAACAAAGGCGAAACGCTGGGGCTGGTGGGGGAGTCGGGCTCCGGCAAGTCGACCACCTGCCGGGTGGTGTTGCAGCTGCTGAAGCCGACCTCGGGGTCGGTCAAGTTCGAAGGCCAGGAGATCGCCGGGAAGAGCCGGCGCGACCTGCGCCCGCTGCGGCGGGAGATGCAGATGATCTTCCAGGACCCCTACGCGTCACTGAATCCGCGCAAGCGGATCGGCCAGATCGTCGGCGACCAGCTGAAGATCCAGAAGATCGCGAGCGGCAAGGAGCTGCGCACCAAAGTCGAAGGGCTGCTGGAGCGGGTCGGCCTCTCGCCCGAGCACTACAACCGCTTCCCGCACGAATTCTCCGGCGGCCAGCGCCAGCGGATCGGGATCGCCCGGGCGCTCGCCCTCGGTCCCAAACTGGTGTTCTGCGACGAGCCCGTCTCGGCGCTCGACGTCTCGATCCAGGCGCAGATCGTGAACCTGCTCGACGACCTGCAGGACGAAATGGGCCTCACCTACGTCTTCGTCGCGCACGACATCGGCGTCGTCCGTCACATCTCCGACCGGATCGCGGTGATGAACCAGGGCAAGATCGTCGAGACCGGCGATGCCGACCAGGTCTGCGAGCACCCGCGTGACGCCTACACGAAAAAACTCCTCGCCGCGGTGCCGATCCCGGACCCGCGCGAGAGCCGCGCCCGCCGCGAGCGCGCCACCGCCGGATAGCCTGCCCGGGTGGCCCTGCCGCTCTCCCCGCCGATCAAACCGCAGCTGGCGCTGACCCGCAAAGCGCTGCCGACCGGTGGGGAGTGGGCCTACGAGCCGAAGCTCGACGGCTTCCGCGCGATCATCTTCGTCGACGGGGGAGAGGCCTACGTGCAGTCGCGCGCGGGCAAACCGCTGGCGCGGTACTTCCCGGAGCTCGAGTGGGCGCCGGGACGCTGGGTGCTGGACGGCGAGCTGGTGATCCGCGGCGGGACGGGCGAGGTCGAATTCGACCTCCTCCAGCAGCGGATCCACCCGGCCGAGAGCCGGATCACCCTGCTGAGCACCGAGATTCCCGCGACCTATATCGCCTTCGACCTGCTGGCGGAGGGGGACGAATCGCTGCTGGATGCGCCGCTGCGCGAACGCCGCGAGCGGCTGGAGCGGATCGCGGGCGAGGCGGGCCTCGAGCTCACCCCGCTGACCCCCGACGAAGCCCAGGCGGAGAAGTGGCTGGCGTCGATCGAGGGCGTGATGGCGAAGCAGCTCGACGCTCCCTACATCCCCGGCAAACGCAAAGGGATGGCGAAGGTGAAGCGCGAGCGCACCATCGACTGCGTGGTGATGGGCTGGCGGCCGGGCAAAGAGGAGGGCACGGTCGGCTCGCTCATCCTCGGCCTCTACGACGGCGACGACCTGCGCACGGTCGGCCACATCTCCGGGTTCAGTGCCGCGGCGAAACGCAGCATGCGAGCGATGCTGGCGCCGCTGGAGACGGGGGAGAGCGGCAGCGCCGAGCCAAGCCGCTGGACCGGCGGCCGCGACCTCGAGTGGGTCGGCCTGCGGCCGGAGCTCGTGATCGAGGTCGGCTACGACCACGCCGCCGCCGGCCGCATCCGCCACGGCGCCAGGTTCCACGCCTTCCGGGACGACAAAAAACCCCGGGAGTGCACGTTCGACCAATTGGACGAAGGCGGCTAGAACAGCGAGCTTTGTTTCGGCTCGGCGGGCGCCGCCGCGAACGGGCGCGACTTCGGTCCCTCGCCGTTCGTTTTCCGCGCTCCCTCGACGTAGTTGCTGCGCATTCGCTGCTGTCCCCATCCACGCAGCGCACGGGTGGTTTTCTGTCGGTCTTCCGGGCGCATGTAGGCACGTCTGCCGTAGAGCCGTTCGTACTCGGGCACCAAGTCGGGACGTTTCGCGCGCAGCCAGCCGAAGAAGACGTCCTTGACCTCACCGCGCAGATGCAGCGCGACGCCGCCGAGGAAGGTCGCGTCGGCTTCCTTCGCCCGGGCGACGATCGGCTCGACCTGCTCGGGGCTGTCGTTGATCCCCGGCATCAGCGGCGCGATCAGGATCCCCGACTGGATGCCTCGGCGCCGCAGCTCCGCGACCGCCTCGAGCCGCGCGCTCGGGCTCGGCGTGTGCGGCTCGGTCAGCCGCCAGGCCTTCTCGTCCAGCGTCGGCACCGAGAGGTTCACCGACACCCGCAGCCCCGCGTCCCGGAACCGTTCGAAGATCTCGATGTCCCGCATCACCAGCGGCGACTTGGTCAGCACCGACACCGGCGTCCCCGCCGCCAACAGACCCTCAAGGATCTCCGGCAGCATCCGGTACTTCGACTCACACCACTGATACGGATCCGTGTTCGTCCCCAGCGCGACCAGCTCCCGCTTCCAACCGGGCCGCGCCACCTCCGCCCGCACCAGCTCCGGCACGTTGACCTTGACCACGATCTCCCGCTCGAAGTCCCGACCGGCATCCAGGTCGAGATAAGTGTGAGTTTTTCGAGCAAAGCAAAAAATGCAGGCATGAGTGCAGCCCCGGTACGGGTTGATCGTCCAGGAGAAGCCGAAGCTTTCGCCGGGGACGTGGTTCAGGGCGGAGCGGGCGCGGACCTCGTGGAAGTTGATGCCCATCGCCTCGGGGGCGTCGAAGGTGCGGACGACGGTGCCGTCGCCGATGCCCGGGAGGCGCATGTCGTTCTCGACCCGTTGCTCGTCCCACCTCATACGAACATATGTTCGCACATCGACACGATGCGCTAACGTATTTGACGTGAACGTAAAAAAGAGGTTCGGCGGCGGAGCGGGGGTCAGCGCCGATCACGAGAACTACAAGTGGTGGGCTCTGTCGTGCACCAGCCTCGGGATGCTGCTCGTGGCGACGAACTCGGGGACGCTGATCATCGCCCTGCCGGACCTCGAGCGGGCGCTCGGCACCAGCCTCCTGACCCTGGTCTGGGTGATCCTCGCCTACATGATCTCCTCGACCGTGCTGGTCCTCACCGCCGGTCGCCTCTCCGACCTCTTCGGCCGCAAGACCGCCTTCGTCGCGGCCTTCCTGATCTTCGCCGGCGCCTCGCTCGGTGCCGGGTTCGCCGCCAACGGGACCCAGCTGATCCTCTGGCGGATCGTTCAGGGCGTCGGCGGCGCGTTCATCTTCGCCAACGGGCCCGCGCTCGTCACCGACGCCTTCCCGCGCGAGCAGCTCGGCATGGCGATGGGCACCAACACGATGGTCGCCGCGGTCGGCCTGGTGATCGGCCCGGTCCTCGGCGGCGCCCTGGTCGGCATCTCCTGGCAGTGGGTCTTCTGGTTCAACGTCCCCTTCGCCCTGCTCGGCGCACTCTGGGCGGCCACGGTCCTGCGCGAGCTGGCCACCCCCGACGCCCATCGCGGCCTCGACATCCCCGGCACGCTCACCTTCGTGGTCGGGCTGACCGGCCTCGTCTACGGGATCTCGCGCGGTGGCATCTCGGGTTGGGACGACACGGCGGTGATCGTCGGCCTGATCGTCGGCGTGGTCCTGCTGCCGCTCTTCGTCCTGATCGAGGCGCGCTCGTCGGCCCCGATGCTGGACCTCACGATCTTCAAGAACCGCCTCTTCGCCGCGGCCACCGCCGCCGCCTTCCTGAACGGGCTCTCGCGGTTCGCCCTGATGTTCATCTTCGTCTTCTACTACCAGGGCGCCCAGGGCGACGACCCGATCCTGGCGGGCATCAAGCTGGCGCCGATGGCGGTCGGGATGCTGATCGCCTCGCCGATTGCCGGCGTCTACGCCGACCGCCACGGGTCGAAATACCTGGCCGCGATGGGCATGCTGGTGACCGCGCTCGGCCTCGCCCTGATGACGACGCTGCAGGCAGGCACCGGCTATTGGCTCGGCGGCCTCTACCTCTTCCTGGTCGGGGTCGGCTCGGGGATGTTCAACTCGCCCAACACGGCGGCGATGATGGGCACCGTCCCGACCGAGCGGCGCGGCATCGCGGCGGGCGCGCGGACGATGCTGCAGAACACCGGCGCGATCCTCTCGATCGCCTTCGTCCTCGCGATCATCACCGCGGCGGTCCCGACCAACGTGCTCTTCAAGATCTTCTCCGGCCTCGCCTCCGGCCTGACCAGCGCCCAGCTCGACCCGTTCATCACCAACATGCACACCGCGCTCTGGATCCTGGCCGGCATCTCGGTGCTTGGCGCCGGCGTCTCGATGCTGCGCCCGAGCGAGAAGAGGGGCGAGCCCGAGCGCCGCGTCCCGCGCTCGGTGGCGATCGAGGAGGCCGTCGCCGAGGAGGTCGAGGCGACGCCATGAAGATCGGCGACGTCGCCAAGCTGGCCGGGACCACCCCGCGGACGATCCGCTACTACGAGGAGATCGGCCTGCTCCCCGCGCCCGACTCGCGCGAACCGGGCGCCCATCGAACCTACTCGCAGGCAGACGTCGACCGGCTCACCGAGCTGTTGCGGCTGCGGACCCTGCTCGGCGTCTCCCTCGATGGGTTGAAGGACCTGGTCGAAGGGGAGGACAACCGGGAGGCACTGCGACGCGAGTGGCACGACGGGGTCGAGGACCCGGTGCGGCGCCGCGAAATCCTCGATTCGCTCGACGACCACGCCCAGCGCCAACTGGAGCTGGTCCGCGCCCGCCGCGACGAGATCGCGGAGCTCGAAGCGGAACTGCTCGAGCGCCGCGCCCGGATTCGTCGGCGGTTGCGCGAACTCGGTAAAAAGCCCGCGACTGCTTAGGGCGGGGCGGCCGTCCGAGATTGGTCCCGGGCGTCTCGGACACGGCCCTGGCAGGCTGTGGCCGTGTCCGAGACGCCCGGGACGTGTGGGGTTCGCGGGGAGGGACGCCGCGGGTCGGGAAGTCTCCGCTCTTCCGTGAACGTCCCGTGCGGGAGAGGTCACGAAGTGCCTCGGAGGGCCTCGTCCGTTGACGAAGACGCCGGGAACGTCACACCCCCGCGCGCCTTGCGTCTGTCTTCGGGCCTGGAAAAAGGGCCCGGAGACACGCTGAGTGAGTTGACCCCACCATGGTGTGGTCAACTCACTCAGCGCGAAAGTGCGTGTTGCCCAACACGCACGGAAGCGTGACCTTCCCGACATCTCTCCCACGACCTGCGGGTCCCGTCACGCTTCCGTCCCTCTCCCGTGACGAACCCGTGGGCTCGCGTGGACGGTCCCCGCCACTCCCCACATCCCCGGCCGTCTCGGCCACGGCCACAGCCTGCCCGGGCCGTGGCCGAGACGGCCGCGCTCGCCGCCAACCCTTGCGTCCCTTACACCCCTGCCGTCTGCTCCTCGAAGTGCTTGGAGAGCATCGTCACCTGGCCCTGGTAGTTGGAGCCCAGGTCGGCGCCGTAGAGGCGCTCGGCAGGGGACTCCATCCACTCGAGGCCCAGCTTGCAGACCGGCTGGCGGTGCTCGACCATGAAGGGGACGTCGCGGGCGCGCACCTCGAGGGCGGCTCGGCTGCCGGGGCGGGCGCCGGCCGGGTCGAAGCCGAAGCCGGGGTCGAAGAATCCCGCGTAGTGGGTGCGCAGCTCGCCCGCGGTCGGGTCGTAGGCCATCATCTCGGCGGCGATCTGGGGCGGGATCGCGACCCCCTCGGCGGAGAGCAGCAGGTAGAAGATCTCCGGCTCGAGCACGATCTTGCCGCCCGCCTCCGGGTAGACCGGATCCCAGAAGTCGCTCCAGCGGTAGGCGCGGATCTTGCCGAGGTCGACCGGCAGGCTGTTCTTCTTCGCCCGGTAGCCGACCACCCGGTTCGCGGGGCCGGAGACGTCGAGGCTGAGGAAGACGCCGTCGGAGACCGCCAGCTCGGCCTCCGGGACGGGGTCTGAGTCGAGGTAGACGAGCGGCGATTCACCCTGCAGCTCACGGATCCGCGCGTCGTCCAGGCGGACGTCGCCGCGGGCGAGGCGGAGCTGGTTCAGCGAGAGGCCGGTCCGCACCTGGACGGCGAAGGAGCGGGGGACGACCTCGAGGTAGAGCTTGCCCCTATAGCCGGCCTTGATGTCGTCGAAGCGGTTGTGGCGGTCGGTGATCACGCGGGTGAAGACGTCGAGCCGGCCGGTCGAGCTCTTCGGGTTGGCGCGGGCGCGGACGTCCTGGGGGAGGGCGAGGCGCTCGATCAGCGGCACCAGGTAGGGACGGTCGCGCTCCAGCACGGCCCCGTCGCGCAGGTCGACCTTCTGGAAGGCCAGCCCCTCGACCTTTTCCTCGACCGTCGAGTCGACGTCGGGAAGGAAGGAGCAGCGCAGCGCCCAGGCCTCGTCGCCCAGCCGCAGGTCGATGCTGGCCGGCTGGATCGCCTCGGGACGGATGCGGTACTCCCCCGAGCTGACCCACTCACGCTCGATCGCCTCCGCCAGGGCCTGCGATGGGAAGACGCCGCTGGCGCTCTGGGCCTCGCTCATCCAGCGGAGGTTATTCGCCGCGCCCCCTCGGTGCCGAGGTGGGGGGCGAGCGCGAACTCCAGCACATCTCCGATCAGCCTGGTGAGGTCCTCCGCCTCGCCGCCGACCACCCGCCGGCTGAGCAGCGCGGCGATGCCGCCGACCACCGCTTCGTCGGTCGCGGACGGGACCGGGGCGGCGCCGGGCGGGTCGGGGGCGCCCTCGCGGAGCAGCGGCACGAAGCTCTCGACCGCGGCCTGGTAGCGGTCGTAGATGCCGCGGCCCGCGCGCAGCCCCTCGGCCAGGACGATGGTCGCCAGCGGCGGCTCGCTCGCCAGCAGGGTCAGCAGCGCGGTGATGCCGGCTCGGACGCGGTCGCTCCACTCGGCGGTGTGGTTCGGGACGCACGCCTCGAGCACGGTGGAGCGGATGCGATCGACCGCATAGTCATAGGCGGCGAAGAAGCAATCGTCCTTACTGTCGAAGTGCTTGTAGAAGTCACTCTTCGACACTGCGGCCCGGCGCCCGATCATTGACACCGTGGTTTTCTGATACCCGACCTCGGCGAGGGTAAGGATCAGTGCCGAGATCAGTCGCTCGCGCTGATTACGGGCGACAAACTCAGGGGACAAGCCATGACGGCCACGCGGCAGGCGATCCATCTGATCATCAGAGTGTGACATCGCGGAGTCACATTCGCACCTGCCTCTCAGTCACCTTTTTCCTACATTGCGGTACGGAGAAATAACGAACTGAGCAAGCTCGGGAAGCAGCTCGACGACCTTCTCCGCGGCGTCCTGGCGGACCTCGCGCTGGACGATCCAGACCGTGCCGCCGACCAGTGCCTCCTCGAGCGTGGCGGGCCTGCCGCCGCCTGCCGGCGCCGCGTCACGGAGCTGCTGGATGAAGCCTTCGAGCGCCGCCTCGTAGCGCGCCGCGGACTCCGGGCCGGCGGCGGGCGCCTCGACCAGGCAGAGTTTCGCCTCCGCCGGGTGGGCGGCGACGAACTCGAGCAGGGCGCGCATGCCGGCTTCCGTTCGCGCTTCCCAGTCCTTGTCGCCGATCTGGTCGCAGGCCTCCACGACCTCGGCTTCCGCTTCGGCGACGGTCACGTCGAAGGCGGCGAGGAAGAGCTCCTCCTTGCCGGAGAAGTTGTCGTAGAGCGTTTTGCGGGCGACGTGGGCGCGGCGCACGACGTCGGCGATCTTGGTCGCCTCGTAGCCCTGCTCGGCGCAGAGTTCGGCCATCGCGTCGATCATCCGCCGTCGCTTATGGGCGGCGATGAACTCTTGAGGTAGTTGCGGCCGAGTTGCGCTCACGAATGCTCCCGAAGTCGGTTGGGGAGCATGGGCCCAATGATACCCAGTGTCATGAAATCCATGCTCCGCTCAACAATTCTTCTGGTACCGTGCAAAAACATAGGTCGTTTCAATTGGGAACGCGGCAAGTGTCTGGATACCCGGTCCGGGCCGCATCGAACCTCTACACGACAGTTTCTTGATCTCATCCGACGGAAATCAGATCAATCGGGAGCTCCTGCTGGCGGCGCTCGGGGACGAGTGGCCCGCTGATCTGATCCAGGTGGCGGCCGAGATGCTGGCCGACAGCGAAAGCCGCTTCCCCTCCGGGCCGCGTCGGCTGCCCGGCGATCTGGTCCGGGCGATCCAGCGCGAGCGCCTGCTGGTGGGGATGCTGCGCGCGGTCTCCGAGCTGGGTTACCGCTCGACCAACGTCCAGGACGTGATCGAACGGGCGGGCGTCTCCCGGCCCACCTTCTACGAGCACTTCTCCAACAAAGACGACTGTTTCCTCGCCGCCTTCGACACCTGCGCGGCACGACTCCGTGACCAAATCGCGACGGCGGCGGACGAGGGCGGCGAAATCTGGCGCGACCGGATCCGCAGCGGCTTCAACGCCCTGCTCGCCTTCGCCGCGACGGAGCCGGAGGCGGCGCGCGTGGTGATCGTCGAGGCCCGCGCCGCCACCCCCGACGCCGCCCTGCACCGCGTCGCCCTCCTCGACTACTTCGCCTCCTGCATCGACACCAAAGTCCGCGAACTCCTCCCCGCCGGCACCACCCACTCGACCGTGACCGCCTCCGGCGTCGTCGGCGGCGTCGAATCCCTCCTCTACGCGCGCCTCAACAAGAACCAGATGGACGACCTCCCCGCGCTCCTCCCGTCGCTGATGTACTTCGCCGTGCTGCCGTACGAAGGGCACCTGGCGGCGAGCGAGGAGCTCGGCCTGAAGTCCACCTGACTCACCCGTTCAGCTCGCGGCGGACGGCCGGGGCGACCTCGGTGCCGAAGAGCTCGATCGAGCGCATCACCTCGGCGTGGGGGAGGGTGCCGACGCTGAACTGGATGAGGAAGCGGTCGTGGTCGAAGATCGCGTGCTGGTGGAGGATCTTCTCCGTCACCTCGGCGGGGGAGCCGACGAGGTTGGCGCCCTCGATGGCACGGCTCGCGTCGAAGGCGGCGCGGGTCATCGGCGGCCAGCCGCGCTCGCGGCCGATGCGGTCCATCATCCGGGCGAAGGCCGGGTAGGCGGTGTCGGCGGCGGCCTGGGACGTGGGAGCGACGAAGCCGTGGGAGTTGATGCTGAGGGCGGGGCGGGGGGCGCCGGACTCGGCCGCCGCGGCGGCGTGGAGCTCGGCGAAGGGCTTGAAGCGGGCCGGTTCGCCGCCGATGATCGCCAGCGCCATCGGCAGGCCCAGGCGGCCGGTGCGGATCGCCGACTCCGCCGAGCCGCCGACCGCGACCCAGACCGGCAGGGGGTCCTGGAGCGGACGGGGATAGACGCCGCGGCGGTCGATCGACGGGCGCAGGCGGCCGTCCCAGGTGACCTCGGTGGAGGCGCGCGCCGCGAGCAGCAGCTCGAGCTTCTCGGCGAAGAGCTCGTCGTAGTCGTCCAGGTCGTAGCCGAAGAGGGGGAAGGACTCGATGAAGGAGCCGCGGCCGGCCATGATCTCGGCGCGGCCGCCGGAGAGGAGGTCGAGCGTGGCGAAGTCCTGGAAGACGCGCACCGGGTCGTCGGAGCTGATCACCGAGACGGCGCTGGTGAGGCGGATGCGCTCGGTGCGCTCGGCCGCGGCGGCGAGCGCCACGGCGGGGGCGGAGACGGCGAAGTCGGGACGGTGGTGCTCGCCGACGCCGAAGACGTCGAGGCCGACCTGGTCGGCGAGCTCGATCTCCTCGATCAGGTCGCAGAGGCGGCGGTCGGCGCCGACCACGGGGCCGCCCTCGACCTCGGGGGTCAGCTCCGCGAAGGTGTAGACGCCGAGTTCCATCAGGTAGGTGAGAATGCCGGCCATGGTCGGCGAACGGATCGAGGAGGGGTTCGCCGCGCTGACCCTGGAAGCCGACGCGCGCGGCGGGCTCGAGGCGATCTTCGTCCCAGAGGCGGGGATGATCTGCTGCTCGCTGCGCCACCGTGGGGAGGAGCTGCTCGGGCAGCGCAACGGGTTGCGCGCCTACGTCGACCGCTACTCGACGATGGGCATCCCCTTCCTCCACCCGTGGGCGAACCGGCTCGGCGCCGATCGCCTCGAGGTCGGCGGACGGGAGGTCGACCTGAACCTGCCGGACCTGCCGCTGAAGCGCGACGACAGCGGGCTGCCGATGCACGGGCTGCTCTCGGCGGCGCCGGGCTGGCGGGTCGGGCGCCACGTCGAGCTGGACGGCGGCGGCGCCCTCGCCGCGACCTTCGACTTCGGCGCCTACCCGCACCTGCTCGAGGCGTTCCCGTTCCCGCACCTGGTGGAGATCGAGGCCACGCTGGTCGAGGGCTCGCTGGAGATCGCGACCACCGTCACCGCCACCGGCGAAGCCGCGGTGCCGATCGCCTTCGGCTTCCATCCCTACCTGCGGCTGCCGGGGGTGCCGCGCGCCGACTGGATCCTCGCCGCGCCGGTCCGCGAGCGCATCGTCCTCGATGACCGCGGCCTGCCGACCGGCGAGCGCGAGCCGACCGCGATCGAGCCCGGCCCGCTCGGCGAGCGCACCTACGACGACGCCTTCCGCGCGCCCCCGCCCGGCACCGCCTTCTCCCTGATCGGCCCCGACCGCCGGCTCGAGCTGCGCATGGACGGCGGCTATCCCTTCACCCAGATCTTCGCCCCCTCCGACACCGACGCGGTCGCGATCGAGCCGATGACCGCCCCCACCGACGCCCTCCGGGCCGGCGGCCCCGAGTTGACCTTCGTCCCGCCCGGCGAGTCGTTCGGTGCGGCTTTCGCGATTCAAGTTTTCGAGAATTGACACATTCCGCGCGCCACACGCGCGAATTATCTCCCTAGCGTCCCGACCATGGTTCTCGTGGACACCCGACCCGACGCGATGGCGACCGACTGGGCGAGCTATCCTTTACTTCTTATGCCAAGAGTAAAGGGACAGACCAAGGTTTCCGCCAAGCACCAGGTGACGATTCCGGTGAGCGCCCTGCGCGACGCCGGGGTTCGCACGGGTGATGTGCTCAAGGTCGAGGCGGATGGCGCGGGGCGACTGGTCCTGACCCGGGTCGACGAGCTGCTCGGGCGGTACAGCGGCCAACTCGCCACCGGCGGGGGGCTCGGCAAGGCCGTCGAAGGGCTGCGTGAAGAGTGGCGGTAGTGCTCGACTCGTCCGCCGTGGTCGCGTTCCTCGACCGAGATCATGCGTTGCACGGGGCGGCCGATGCCTCGATCCGCAAGCTGATCGTCGGACACCGGTTCTACGCCTCGGTGATCACCTTCGCCGAGGTGCTGACCGGCGTTCGCCTCGGGCACCACGACGAAGCTCTGGTCCGCGGCTTCTTCAGCGACCTGGTGGCCGAGCTCCTGCCGGTCGAGCCCGTCACCGCCGAACGAGCGGCGCGGCTGCGCGGCGACCAGAAGGCGCTGCTGCGGATGCCCGACGCCTTGATCCTTGCCGCCGCCGACCGCCACCCGGAGGTCGACGTGGTCCTGACCGGCGACACCGACTTCAAATCCGTGCGCGGGCTGAGCTGCCGGGTCAGCCTGCTGCGCTGACGCTCACAGAGCGCGCCACCTGTGTCGCCTGCCCTCATCAGGACCGATTGATCACCGTCGCCGCAAACCAGGGCCTTCCCGGCCCTTGCCGTGCAGAGCGGACAGGCGTTCGAAGGCGAGTTCGGCGACGGGCAGCTCAGCTTGCCGTCCGCGTTCGGGATCGATGATCGCCCGCAGATCCTTTTCGATGTTGGCCAGCGGACCGTCGGGCGAGTAGTTCTCCCACAGACTGCGCATCAGGTCCCAATTGGCGAGCGGCCAGCTGGCACCGGTGCCGTCGAGGACCGCCGCGATCACGGATCCGCGGTCGGCGCCGAAACCGCTCGCCAACTCTAGGCCCTCGTTGACCCCGGCGATCGCGGCGACCATCATCACCTGGTTGGCCTGCTTCGCCGCCTGTCCGGCGCCTGGTCGGTCCCCGAGCCGGTGGACGGTCTTGCCGAGCGGTCGCAGGATCGGGATCACCCGCTCCATCGCCGCAGGGTCACCGGAGGCCATGATCGAGAGCGTCCCGCCGGTGGCACCCGTGACCCCACCGCTGACCGGGGCATCGACCACGGTCAGGTCGAACTTCGAGCACTCCTCGGCTAGGCGGGCGACGCTCACCGGATCGGTGGTCGACATCATCACCACGTCGAGCGGCCCGGTGCGGCTCGCGGCGACACCGTCTGGCCCCAGCAGGAGGGCCGCCGTCTGGTCCCCGGTCCGCAGCATCGTGATCAGCACGGAGACCTGGCCAAGGAGCCCGGGCAGCGAATCCGCAACGTCCAGGCCGGCCAAGACGGCCGCCTCGCAGCGAACCGGGCTGAGGTCGAAGCCGATCACCCGGAAGCCCGCCGACCGCAGGTTGGAGGCCATCGGCAGACCCATTTCCCCCAGGCCGATCCAGCCCACCGCCCCGGCGGATTGCTCGTCGTGGACGCCGCTGGTCATCGCTCTTCCCATCGGGCCGGATAGTGGCCGGCCCACGGCCTGGCTTCCTCGATCTGGGCGGCGAGCGCGAGCAGTAGCTCCTCCTCACCGAAGCGCCCGACCAGTTGGACGCCGATCGGCAGTCCGTCGGCGGTCCGGTCGGCCGGGATAGCGATCGCGGGTTGGCCGGTGGTGTTGAATTGGGGGGTGAACTGCAGGATGTCGATCGACGCGTCGATCCCTAGCGGATGGCGCCAGAGGAATCCGGTCTCGGTCGGCGGGGTGATCATCACCGGGCTGATGAGGACGTCGAAGTCCGTCCACCAGGGCAAGATACGGCGCGCGAAGTCTTCTAGCCAGCTGATCGCCTCGGTGTGCTCGACCGCCGAGAGGCCGCGCGCCATGGCGTCCCACCTCTGAGTCGTCTGGTCGAAGTCCTCTCGATCTGCCCCGGATCGCTCGATCGCTTCCTCGACCGCGATCGTCAGGTAGGGACTGAGCGCTGCGCTCCACATCTGCCAGTAGCGCTCGTCGAACAGCTGGGCGGGCGACGACTCCTCGACCCGGTGTCCCGCCGCTTCGCAGAGCGACGCGATCGCCTCGACCGCGGCGCCGACGGCTGGATGGGTGGGGTGCCTCTCGCTCGAAGAGGTCGTGACGAAGCCGATGCGGAGGGAGCCGGGCCGGCGCTCGCTCGCCTCCCGGAAGGTGCCGGTGGGTCGGGGCGCGGCCGTCGGATCGCCGGGCTGAGGTCCGGCGATCGCATCGAGGACGGCACCCGCGTCGCGGACCGTGCGGGTCAAGACGCCGTTGGTGTTGTGGCCGAGGAGCGGATCGCCGACGTCCGGACCATCGCTGATCCGCCCGCGGCTCGCCTTCAGCCCGACCAGGCCACAGTGGCAGGCCGGGATGCGGACCGACCCGCCCCCGTCGGTTCCGTGGGCGACCGGCACCATGCCCGCGGCGACCGCGGCCCCGGAGCCGCCCGACGACCCGCCGGCGGAACGCCCGTGGCGCCATGGGTTCTGGGTGGTTCCGTAGGCGAGATTCGTGGTTTCAGAGGCCAGGCCGAACTCGGGGGAGTTGGTCCGCCCGAGAACGATGAAGCCGGCCGCCGAAAAGCGCTCCACCAACCCGCAGTCGTGCCCGCCCGTCTTGCCGGACTCCTTCAAGACGCGACAGCCGTTGTGCATTGGATGCCCCTTGGCGGGGGCGCCTAGGTCCTTCAGGAGGAGCGGCACGCCGGCGAACAGACCGGAGCGCGGTTGTGCGGCTTCCTTCAGCGCGCCATCGAAGCGATCCCAGATCATCGCGTTGACTGCCGGGTTCGATGCCTCGATCCGCTCGATCGCGCTCGCAACCAGCTCCTCGGCCGAGACCTCGCCGGTGCGGACGAGCTCCGCTTGGCCCACTGCGTCCAAGGTCCCGAGATCAGGTTGGGTCAAGGCTTCCTCCTCTGACGTCGCTGCTCGATGGCAGGTCACCGTACAACGCTCCTCTCACGCGGCTGGTCGAAGTGACGGCCGGGTCTGCGGACCCGGCCGTCACCCATGCCTCGACGAAAAGGAGCTACTTGATCGGCAGGTCGTCCAACGTGTACGTGCGCTGTTCGGGCGCTTCGTATTCGCCGGCGTTCTCGGAGTCGATCAGTTTCGATTCGACGACGACGTTTTCGCCGGGTTCCTTGCCGTCGAGTGCCTCTTTCATCGCTTTCACGACGGCGTAGCCGACCGCGACCGATTCCGTGTCCCAGGTCCAGGAGAGGCGACCGGTTTCGATCGCTTCGACGCCGGTCTTCTGCGCGCCGGCGGCAGCTGCCAGGATGACCCCTTCCGGTGCTTCGGCGGTGGCGATTTCCTTACCCGCGGCGAGCAGCGCAGCCGACGCACCGAGGGCCGATTCTTCGTTGAACGCCCAGACCGCTTCGACCTCTGGATACTTCGTCAGCAGCGGTTCGAACACCTTCTGCGCTTCGGCGGCGCTGCCCGCTTCGTTCACCGCTTCTGCGAGGACTTCGAGTCCGGCCTTCTTGGCTGCCTTTTCGAAACAGGCGGAAAGTTCGCGCGTGGATTCGGCGACGTGGTCGCCGACCATGATCACCTTTGCGTGAGGGTGGAGTTCGGCGATGCGTTCCGCCGTGACCGTGGCCGGCCCGCCCGGTTCGCAGAGTTGGACCTCATACCAGACGGTGGTTTTCAGCCCGGTGTTTTCGGGGTTCGAGTTCAGGCCGATCACGGGGACTTCTTCTTCTTCGGCCCGCGCGAAGATACCCAGCTCGGCGCTCGGGTCGAGGGGCCAGGAGGCGAGCGCCGCATCGCCGCGGTTGAGCGCGATTTCGGTGTCGGAGATCTGCTTGTCGGTCGAGGCGTTGGCATCGAGTTCGGTCTCCGTCCAACCGAGTTCCTTGGCGGCCTTTTCCATCCCGAGATTCACCTGTTGCTGATCCGGGGAGGAGCCCTGCGGACTCAGGTAGGAGACATTGATGTCGGAGCCCCCGCTCGCTTCTTCTTCGCCCGCTTCGCCGGTGCCGGTCGCCGCCGCTTCTTCCCCGCTGCCTGAACTGGTTTCACCAGAACTGCTCGAGCTGCCAGAGGAGCCACATCCGGCGATGACGAGTACCAGCAGGAGCATCGACATCACCACAGTTATCCCACGATTCACGCGTAGTTCCTTTCGTTGGCGGAAGAATCGGATCCGATCTTAGGATGACTCTACTGAGACACCGCAGAGGAAGTCAAGAGTGCTTCATGGCCGCAGCAGAAGGCGCTCTACTTTCGTTCTAAGTCCAGGTTCGGTTCGAGATTTTGACGAAACGGATCCGATCTGACATCGTCCCGCTGCGACAAAGCGACGAAGGAGCTGACAGCTGTGAATGAGGTAGATGGCATTCAGAAGGCCCCTCTGGTCGAGGCCGACGCGATCGAAGCGATCGCCCCCGGAGTCCAGGTGATCCCGGATGCCCACCGGATCGAGTTCATCCCCAACATCGGCATCGTCGAGGGCGAGCGGGCCGTCCTCGTCGTCGACACCGCGATGGGACACGCCAACGGCGAGGCGATTCTCGGGGCCGCGCGCGAGGTCGCTGACGGCCGGAAGATCATCGTTACCACGACCCACTTCCACCCTGAGCATGCCTACGGAGCGCGGCCATTCGAGCACGACTGCACCTACGTCGCGAACGAAAGCCAGGCGCGGGAGCTGGTCGAGAAGGGCCCCGGGTACACCGAGCTGTTCAGCACCTTCGGCCCGGGCTTGGCGGAGCTGCTCGCGGGTGTCGAACTGACGCCGCCGGACCTCACCTACGACGGGCGAGTCCGGGTAGATCTTGGCGGTCGGACCGTGGAGCTGATCGAGGTCGGCCCCGCCCACACCAGAGGCGACCAGCTGATCTGGCTCCCGCGGGAGAGGGTTCTGTTCACCGGCGACCTGGTCGAGAACGCGTTCTTCCCGATCCTCCCCGACCCCGACGCGGACGGCGTCGCGTGGTTGGCGGTCCTCGATCGGATCACGGCACTCGCGCCGACGACCGTGGTCGGCGGCCACGGCGCGGTCGGCGGTCCCGAGCTGGTCGACGCCTACCGCAGCTACCTTGAGTTCGTGCGCGACCGTGTCAAGGAGCTCGTCGCGGCCGGCGCGGAGCGCGAGCGGATCCTCGCCATGGTCGAAGGCGAGGCACTTTCCCTCTTCACGGGGTGGGGGAACACGGATTGGGTCAAGAGCGCGATCGAGAGCTTCGTAGGCGTCGGGCACGGCTAGCTCGGCGCCCCCTCAACCGAGCTCGTTCCGGTTGAGGAACTCGACCACGGCCGAGTCGACCGCCGCCGCGTTCTCCAGCATCGCGAAGTGCGTCACCGCCGGGATGTGGGTCACTTCGAACCAGGGATTCGAGGCGGCGAATTCCTCTTGCAACGCGAGGTACGCGGGGTCGGTCGGCTGGCCGTAGGAATGCAGCACCGGTCGTTGGTCCTCGAGCGTCGACCAGGCGGCGAGCGGGCTCCCATTGCTGCGGTACGCCGATCCGATCTCACGGCCCGAGCGCATCCACATCTCGGCGTCCTGTGATCGCATCACCTCGATCGCGCGGTCGATCGGCGGAGTGCTCACCCCGGCCCGCCAGATCGCGAACAGGGTGTCGCGCGCTTGTCGCCATTCCTCTGGAGACGTCAGTTGGTCAATCACGCTCATATAACGGCGCGAGGGCTCGGATACCATCCAGTCGAAGTGGACAAGGGCAGGGATGCGATCGGGGTATCGCTGGGCGAGCTCGATCGCGACCCAGCCGGAATGCGACGCCGCACAGGGCACGAAAGACGACAGCCCGGCGGCATCGGCCACGGCGAGCGCGTCGGTGACCATCTCCTCTTGCCCGAAGTCGCCGGGGCTCGACTCGGAATCACCGTGCCCGCGCCACTCGAAGCTTACGACCCGGCGGTGTCGCGCCATGAGTCGGGCGGCTTCGGCCCAGCGTTGACGGCTGGAGCACCAGCCCGTGAAGAGCAGCAATGCCGGCCCGCCCTGTCCCTGGTCTTCGTAGGCGATCCTCGGGCTGACTTCGGTCGATTGGTCGACTGGCATCGCGTCTCCTGTGTTTGGGATAGAATCGGATCCGATTGAGGAGATTAAGTGAATAACGGCGGGAGCGTCAAGCGCGGGAGCACATCCGAGGACGTGTACCAGCGTCTGCGAAACCTGATCATCGAGGGCTTCTACCAGCCGAACGACCGGCTGCCGCATCCCCGGCTGATGCGAGAACTCGGCTCCGGTCGCACGCCCCTGCGGGAAGCGCTCAGCCGGCTGCAGAGCGAAGGCTTGGTGGTGATACAGCCGAACCAGGGAGCGTCGGTCGCGCCGATGTCACCGGAGACCTTGGAGGAGGCTCAGGTCCTCCGATTGCTGATCGAGCCCCCGATGCTCGAAGCGGGCCTACCTCACATCGACAAAAAGCTGCTGAGAAGGGCGCGTGAGCTGCTGGTCAGAATGGAAGAGACGGCTGGGGAGTCGGCCGCTTTCGTCAGGGCTCATCGGGAATTCCACGCCGCCATGAGGTCCGGGTACACGAATCAGGTGATCGACGACGTGGTGATGCGCAACTACCACCACATCCACCGCCACCACCAGCATTTCCGGCCCCGGACCGCCTCGCCGGAGGAATTCATCCTGCTCGATCGGGTGACCCTCGACGCGATCGAGGCTGGCGACGGAACTTGCGCGAGGCAGGCATTCGAGTTCCACCTGATCGATGGAGCCCTCTCGCTCTTGCTAGGGGAAGACCCCGACAATCCGCTGGCGCTCCTGATCCCAGTCGCCGCCGCGATCGGCCTCGACCTGCGGATCCCGGAGAACGATGCCCGGCGCCCCCTGGAGCTCTCCTGGCCGCAACCGGCCGCCACCCTGCCGGCACTCGAGACTGCCAATTTGAAGTATGAGCCTTCCTTCCCCTATGATCGGATCCGATCCAAGGGAAGGCCGAAGTGAGATGGGCCCGCGTCCGACCATTCATCGGGTCAGGCGCGGGCCTCGGCCTCGTGCTCGGAAGGAGGGTCCAGCGGGTCGGACGAGTCGGACCACGCAAGCCGGACTCGTTCCTCCTTTCGGCGGCGACCTCGTCGAGGCTGAGCGGAGAGGCGTCGATCGTCGTCACGTTCCAGGTGGGATCGCCGAGGCGGCGGAGGCGGGCTTCCTGGACGCGGGGTCGGCGTGGAGGAGGCAGGCGCGGATGCCGTCGAGCTGATCGGCCGACGGCGCCGCGAGGACCTCGCCGAGCTCGACGTAGACCACCGCCGGAGCAAGCTCGGCCGCGATCGCCGCCCGCGCGCACGACTTGCCCGTCCCGGAGGCGCCGGTGATCGGCAGGAACATCGCGGGGACACGACGCCGGCCGATGTCACCTAGGTTTCGGGCATGGAGTTGCGCTTGGTCGACGGGACCACGATCCGGGACGTCGTCCGGCCCTCGCAGGGGATGCGCCACCGCGTCTTCCTCGGCGTCGAGGAGGGGACGGGCCGCGAGGTCGCGGCGAAGATCGAGTTGCTCCCCGGGGCACTCGAGCCGGAACGCCTGGCGCTCGAGTGGCTGACGTCCCAGGGCGGCCCGGCGCCGCGCCTCCTCGCCGCGGCGGCGCTGGACGAGTCGGGCGAGCACGCCGGCGCTCTTTGCCTGGTGACCGAGCGAAGCGCCGGGACCGCGCCGGCCACGATCGGCGGATGGGAGCGGCTCGGCGGCGCGCTCGCCCGCCTGGCGCGGGTGGGGTGGGAGGGGAGCGGCCTCCCGGTCCTCGCCCACGACGAGTTCCTGCGCCTGCACGAACGGCGCGCCGGCGAGTTGAGCGAAGCGCTGGGACGGGACCTCGGCGGCGCGCTCCCGCCGGTCCCGCGCCCCTACGCCGGGTCGCCCCTGGCCCTGACCCACGGCGACCCGGGCCCGGGGAACTTCCTCGACGACGGCGCCGCCGGGACCATCATCGACTGGGAGGACGCGATGGTCGCCCCGCGCGGCCTCGACCTCGGCCGGGCGACCTTCATCGCGCTCCTGGGCTCCGGGCCGGAGGGCTACGTGGCGCGCGAACAGGCGGCGCGAGCGACCGCGGTCAGGGCCGGCTTCCTCGGCGGGTCCGACTCCTCGCCCGCCGGGGACGAGCCGGCCTGGTGGCTCACCGTCGCCGGCGTCCAATTCGCCCACTGGCGCCTCGAGCGCGCCGGCGAGCCACGCGTCCCACCCTGGCTCGACGCCGTCTCGGTCCTCGAGTCCGTCCTCGCTTCTACGGACGGACGCGGATCATCGTCTTGCCGCTGACCCGCTCGGTCGAGTTGGAGGCGGCGACGGCGTCGTCGAGGGTCGCGAGCGGATTGTGGGACATGGACACGGGCATGATGAGGCTCGAAGCCGCTCAGTACCCGGGGGGACGCGGCCCGTCCGGGTCCCGATATTCGCCGTCTCGCCGCGCTCGGCGTGACGTCAGCACCTGCTGGGCGAAGCCGAGAATCAGCCCGGCCACCCCGGCGATCATGAGGATCAGCCCGACCACGTCGAGGTCGACATGGGCGAGGTGCCAGTTCGTGGCGAACTTCAGGATCGCGCCGACGACGATCAGGAATATCGAGGCGCCGATCGTCATCGTGCCCCGGACGCGGCGCGCGAGATCGGCGTCGCGACGCGACCCGGCGGCGTCGATCGCCCGATCGGCTCCCGCGCCGAGCTCCGTGGGCTCTGCGTCGCTCGACCTGGTGTCCGTGTCTGTTTCATCGGTGAACGCTCGTCTTCCCTGGAAGCGGTCGGGATAGCCTGGCCAGCGTAGAGAGACGCGCCCTGACCTCGCCTCATCCGGATCGGATGATCTCGGCCCCGCCCGTCAACCTGCTCCGCGGCGGAGGCGGTGTGCCTGACTCCGGCCTGGCTGCTGCGCGAGCCACCGCTGGACCGCCAGCGTCGCCCCTCCCGCCGCGACGAGGAGGGCGACGTTCGCACCGAGCACCCCGAGCGCTCCGAGCACCTTCCCCGCGTCGCCGACGCCGGCGGCCACCCCGAGGTACGCCGCGGCGGGGATCGTCGTCACCGAGATCGCGACGCCGACCGCGGCGGAGGAGCGGGTCTCGAGCGAGAGCATCGCGGCGACACCGGCGGCAAGGGCCACCGCGATCGTCGCGACGTTGACCGAGGTGAGCCCCGAGAGCGAGGCCGCGCCGACTTCGAAGCCGTTCGGCAGCAGCCCGAGCGGGTCGAGGACCGCCGTCATGACCGCACCGGTCGCGCAGGTGGCCAGGAAGCCGACCATCAGCGTGGCGAGTGCCCGTGCCCCGAGCGGCGCGTCGCGGGCGGTGAGGGCGACGCAGATCGCGGCGATCGGCAGGATGTCGGGGCTGATGGCCATCCCGCCGACGATCAGGATCCCATTGTCGTAGATGACGCCGAAGCCCGCGACGACGCCCGCCACGGCCATGAAGACGAGGTAGCGCCCCAGGAGCCGGGAGTTGAGGGCGGCCTGGCGGAGGACGTCGCTCCACACGAGCGCCGACCGCGCGAGCCCGTCGAGCACCTCCTGTCGGGCCAGCGACACCTCGCCGTCGGCGAACCCGAGCGAGCGGGCGAGAGCGAGGGCGCGGTCCGCATCTTCCGCCTCGATCTCGCCCTCGAGCCGGACCCTGGGGCCGCTGAGCGCCGGGGTCAGGGTCGCCGCGCGCAGCAGGCCGGCGCGCTCGAGCTCGGAGCCGAGCGTCCGCAATCGGCCTTCGTCGCCGAACGCGCGCAGCCGGTACATCTACACCGACACGGTCACCGGGAACGTGGCGAGCCAGACGGCGGTGCCGAGGAACAGCAGGTAGCCGAGCCCGAGCACGAACAGTCGCTGGCCCGGCTCCGACAGCTTCGTGCTGATCCCGGCGAAGAACAGGGCGGCGGCGAAGAGGACGACGGCGAGGACGTAGTTGTCCGAGCGCTGGTTGGCCTGACGGGCCGCCGCCGCGGTGGCTTCGGCCTTGGCCAGCAGCGATCTGGATTCGGCGGTTGCCGCGAGGTGGTAGCGCGGCATCGCGAACGGGGTCGCCGGCGCGCCCGCGTTGCGCAGTGGCCGGGTCGCGATCCACGCTTCCACCGCCGGCTTGAATTCCGCTCGGAAGCGCTGGAAGTAGAAATCGGCGAGGCGCGTTTCGTGCCTTGCGTAGGCGTCGACCCACTGGGTGAAGGTGAGGACGTCCACCTGGGTCTGCTGGCCGGCTTCGGTCGCGGCCCGCGTCGACTCGATCCGGGCGGCGTTGGCGGCGCTGTAGTCGTTGGCCTGGACGCCGCTCCAGCGGGCCGACTGGTAGGAGCTCCAAGCCGTCGCCACGGCCGCCACCGCGAGCAGGATCGTGGCCAGGAGCTCGGCCCGTCCGTGGAGGCGATGCGCCTCCGGGCCGATCTCGCCGGCCGCGGGTCCGCTCATCTTCGCCCTCACCCTCCTCGTCGTCGCCTACGGCGCCGGATTATTCGGCCGGATGCGCGGGCCCGCCTCGTTCGATCCGGGTGATTCACGAGTTCGGCGGACGGGCGGGGATCGTCCGATCCCCGGACTCCTCCAGATCCAGGGAGATCGACAGGCCGATCACCACGCGGCTCCCGCGATGCCGGGTCGACGGCCGCTAGCCGACGACCTCGATCTCGCCCGGCCGCCAGGACTTGTCGAAGAACGTCGCCTTGGGACCGTAGAAGCGGAGGATCGGGAACCAGCCCCTTCCGGGAATCGTCTGCAGCCAGTTCCCCTCGATACCGGGCTGGGCCTCGGGCGAGAAGTAGATGTCGATCGAGCCGTCCTCGTTCTCCGCCACGGTGCCGGACTGGCTGCCGAGGCGGGGCGTCGGCTGGTCGGTCTGCAGCATCGAGCGCGTCTGACGGTCATAGACCATCGCCGACCAGAAGCGTTCGTAGGGGATGCCGGCGGGCAGGCTCAGCTTGTAGGTCTTCGACCCGTCGAGGTACTCACCGTCGGAGTCGCGGGTGGCGAGCAGGTACTGGGAGCCGATGCCGGTCAGGTGCATGCACATCGCCGGGGTGATTCCCGTCGCCAAGTAGAGGAACGAGATTCGCGATTCGAGCTTGCGAGCGCCGTCCGACTCGGCCGCGACCACGCCTCGCGGAGTGATCTGCGGCGGCGGATCGAGGAATTCGTAGCCGCCGACGAAGAGCGGATTGAACCAGGCCGAGCCCTCGTAGTAGGCGAACCCCTCCTCCGCGCGCGGCGCGTAGGCGATCGTCCGCGCCGTGGCGTCGCCGACCACGACCGCTTCCTCGAGGATGGCCCGCATCCGCTCGTCGGGGGCGAACGGCTTCCCCTTGACGATGCCCACCGCTGCCAGCTGGCCGAGGATCTCGGGATCCCCGGCGCCGGCCGGCTCCCGCTGGATCAACTCGTCGATCGCCTCCCAGTAGGAGAAGTCGTTGGATGGGATGGTGTTGAAGGCTTTGCCAGAGCCCTCGACGAACCTGGTGGGCGGGGCCTCGGGAGCCTCGGCGAGCGGCGCGCGGCCGGCCAGGAAAGCGCTGATCGCGGTGCCCTCGGTTCCTGCCGTGTAGGGGTAGATCCGCAATGAGTCCTTGATCTCCGCCGCCGGTCCCGATGGGTCGTTGTCGACCATGAAGGCGCGGCCGAGGACGCAGACCCGCGTGGTCCGGGCGTGGAAGAGGTGGAAGCCGCTGTCGGGGAGGGAGCCCTCGTAGCCGGGGCCGACGATCAGGTACTTGCCGCCATTGCCGCGGTCGGGACCGGGAGCGCCGAAGTCGGTCACCCAGCCGAACCACATGTCGTCGATCGTGCCGAGAATCGTGCTCGGCGCGCTCAGCCGCGGCACCTCGACCACCATCGGGGCGTCGCTGAGGTCGACGAAGCTGATGAAGTAGACGGTGTCGGAGTTGCCGGTGAGGAACAGGGACTGCGAATCCATCAGCTCCGAGAACATCAACACGTCGTTGTCCTCGACGCCGATCTCGAGGAAGCCCTTGCGGATCGCGTTGATCGAGGCGCCTCGGAAGCTGTTGAGGAAGGCTTCGACCCCGC
>Ga0153956_1000343_pt1 | contig 55518 bp, 61 predicted proteins | sample TSFL040MetaG_FD_104704 | JGI IMG/M metagenome (GOLD analysis project Ga0153956, IMG submission 104704) | Attine ant fungus gardens microbial communities from Florida, USA - TSFL040 MetaG | ecosystem: Host-associated > Fungi > Mycelium > Unclassified | place: USA: Florida, Wekiwa Springs...
GTCGCGCCGCCGACGCGGATCACCGCGACGCCGCCCGCGAGCTTGGCCAGACGCTCCTGCAGCTTCTCGCGGTCGTAGTCCGAGGTGGTTTCCTCGATCTGCGCCTTGATCTGCGACACGCGCGCCTCGATGTCGGCCTTCTTGCCGGCGCCGTTGACGATGGTGGTGTTTTCCTTGTCGATCATCACCTTCTTGGCGCGGCCCAGCATGTTCAGGGTCACGTTCTCGAGCTTGATGCCGAGGTCTTCCGAGATCGCCTGGCCGCCGGTCAGGATCGCGATGTCCTGCAGCATGGCCTTGCGGCGGTCGCCGAAGCCCGGAGCCTTGACGGCGGCAACCTTCAGGCCGCCACGCAGACGGTTGACGACGAGGGTGGCGAGAGCTTCGCCTTCGACGTCTTCCGCGACGATGACGAGCGGCTTGCCGGTCTGCACGACAGCTTCGAGCAGCGGCAGCATCTCGTTCAGCGAGGAGAGCTTCTTCTCGTTGATGAGGATGTAGGCGTCGTCGAATTCAACGCGCATCTTGTCGGCGTTGGTGACGAAGTAGGGCGAGATGTAGCCGCGGTCGAACTGCATGCCCTCGACGACGTCGAGTTCGGTGTCGAGCGACTTGGCTTCCTCGACGGTGATGACGCCTTCGTTGCCGACCTTGGCCATCGCCTTCGCGAGGAAGTCGCCGATTTCCTTGTCGCCGTTGGCCGAGATGGTGCCGACCTGGGCGATCTCGTCGTTCGAGGTGACCTTCTTGGAGTTCTTCTGCAGGTCCGCGACGACGGCTTCGACGGCGAGGTCGATGCCGCGCTTGAGGTCCATCGGGTTCATGCCGGCGGCAACCGACTTGGCGCCTTCCTTCACGATCGCCTGCGCGAGCACGGTCGCGGTGGTGGTGCCGTCACCGGCGAGGTCCGCCGATTTCGAGGCCACTTCGCGCACCATCTGGGCGCCCATGTTCTCGAACTTGTCGTCGAGCTCGATGTCCTTGGCGACGGTGACGCCGTCCTTGGTGATGCGGGGCGCGCCGAACGACTTGTCGAGCACGACGTTGCGGCCCTTCGGGCCGAGCGTCACCTTCACCGCGTTGGCGAGGATGTCGACGCCGCGCAGCATCTTGTCGCGCGCGTCAACGCCGAATTTCACTTCTTTGGCTGACATTGTTTGCTTCCTTTAATGTGAGGGGAGACGCGCTTAGGCGGCTTTCTTCTTCGAAGCGCCATCGGTGATGACGCCCATGATGTCGCTTTCCTTCATGATCAGGAGGTCCTGACCGTCGATCTTCACTTCGGTGCCCGACCATTTGCCGAACAGCACGACATCGCCGGTCTTGAGGTCGATCGGGATCAGCTTGCCGGCTTCGTCGCGGCCACCCGGACCGACGGCGACGATCTCGCCCTGCGACGGCTTTTCCTGCGCGCTGTCGGGAATGATGATGCCGCCCTTGGTCTTTTCCTCGGCGTCGATGCGCTTGACCACGACGCGGTCGTGAAGCGGACGGAATTTCATGCAGTCCTCCTAAGATACTGGAATTTCTATCTATCTTGAATTGGCAGTCAGCTTCATGGAGTGCCATGGCTGACACTTGTGGGAGATAGTCGGGCCCGGTGGGACGGGCAAGGGGGCCTTAGCAAATTTTCTGGCACTCACAAATGACGGCTGCCAGAAATCGTTAACAGCCCGAGCGCAGGAAGCGCGTGAAGGCATGCCCTTCCGAGCTTGTCAGCAGCCTTGGGGTGGTGCTGCTAGCGCTTTGATAATTAACAATTTATTCAATCTTTAGGCTTGAGATCGCTCGATGTAGTGCGTCAGATTTTTCACCTGCGCGTCGCGAGACGGCAGGACCACAGATCGACGTTTCGGGGCGGCTTCCGGCCAGCCTGTCCGGACCATGCCCCGAGCGGCCCTCCGCGGCCCGCCGCTTCGTGAATGCGCTCCCCTCGACGGAGGTTGGCATGGCGTTGCGGCATTCGGCAAAAGGCGAGACATCCGGCGAAGCGGTCAGCCCGGACTTCCTCATGCAGTTGAAAGGCTACGGCCTGACCACGGCGGAAATCCTCTACCGCCGCCCGGATCATCACTGGCTGCTGCAATCCTATGTCTGGCAGGACTACGACCTGTTTCCGAACTTTCCCGCGCTGAAGGACTTCCTTGCCTTCTGGCAGGACAAGCTGGAGGGGCCGCTGTTCGCGGTGACGGTCGCGCATTGCAAGCTGATCAAGCCCGCCGAGATGCGCGCCATCGATGGCGAGTTCAGGTTGCATTGATAGCCGGATGTGGCCGCGCTCAGTGAGGTGGTCGCAACATATCTTTTCGTCATCGCCGGGCTTGTCCCGGTGATCCACGTCTTGTGTCCTGAAGGCTCAGATAAGACGTGGATGGCCGGGCATAGGCGTTCTCAAGAACGCCGTTCTTCAAACGGCTAAGCCCGGCCATGACGATTGAGCGTGAGGAGACTATAGAATTTATAATTCGGCCGTCAGCCTCGTCCGACGAACGGCATCTTGGTTGCCATCACGTTCAGGAACAGCACGTTGGCGTCGAGTGTTCGCGTGGCCATGTAGACGATGGCGTCGGCGACGTTCTGCACGTCCATGCGCGGCTCGACCACTCTGTCTCCGTTCGGCTGCAGAATGCCGTCGGCCATCCGCGTGGTGAGGTCGGTTGCGGCGTTGCCGATATCGATCTGCCCGCCCGCGATATCGTAGGCGCGGCCGTCGAGCGCGATCGATTTGGTGAGGCCGGTGATGGCGTGCTTGGTCGAGGTATAGGCGACCGTGAACGGACGCGGCGCATGAGCCGAGATCGAGCCATTGTTGATGATGCGGCCGCCACGCGGGCTCTGCTCCTTCATCATGCGGAAGGCGTGTTGCGTGCACAGGAAGGGAGCGGTGAGGTTGGTCGCCACCACCGTCTGCCATTTGTCGAACGGCAGATCCTCCAGCGGCATTGCGGGTGCGCCGACGCCTGCGTTGTTGAACAACAGATCGAGCCGCCCGAATTTTTCCTTGAGCGTCGCGAACAGCGCGGCGATGGAGGCGGGGTCGGTCATGTCGGAGGGAACGGCGAGGCATGTGCCGAACTTGGCGCCCTCGGCGGCGGCCTCGTCGAGCTTGTCCTTGCGCCGCGCGGTCAGCACCACGGTGAACCCCGCCTTGATAAGCGCGAGCGCGCTGGCCTTGCCGATTCCGGCGCTGGCGCCGGTGACGAGAGCGATTTTATTCTGCGACATGATTTCCTCCCCGATGATCTTATTAAAATTATTGTTGAGCGCCTCATCCGTCATGGCCGGGCTTGTCCCGGCCATTCACGCCTTTAATAGAAGTTACATTCAAAAGACGTGGATGCCCGGCATAAAGCCGGACATGACGAAAACTTATGTTTGCTTCCCTCCATAAGGCGGGCGCGGAATGTTCTGGTGCGCCGCGCGCAACGCCTCGCTCCATTTCGCACGCAGACCGCGGAAATAAGGGTCGTCGTCTTCGATCCGCATGTTGAGTTCGGCGGTGCAGACATCCGGCCGCAGCACCATGATGTCGATCGGCGGGCTGACGCCGAGGTTGGAGCGCATGGTCGAATCCATCGAGATCAGCGCGATCTTCAGCGCGTCGTACAATTCCACATCATAGGTGATGGCGCGGTCCAGCACCGGTTTGCCGTATTTGTGCTCGCCGATCTGCAGGTAAGGTGTGTCGGTGGTGCATTCGATGAAATTGCCCGCCGGGTACACCATGAACAGGCGCATCCGTTCGCCTTTGATCTGGCCGCCGAGCAGGAACGAGACGTCGAAATTGACATCCTCGGCCATCAGCGCAGCGCCTTCGGTGCGGCTGACGCTGCGGACGGCGCGGCCGATGCGCTGCGCCGCCTGAAACAGGCTGGGCGCGTTCATCAGGGTCTCGATTTCGCCGGTAACCGGATTCTCGATGCCTTCGTTGAGGGTCGAGAGAACCGACTGGCTGATGGCGAGATTGCCTGCGGAGGCGACGGCCATGACGCGCTCGCCGGGATTTTCGAACACATGAAGTTTTCGAAAAGTGGAAATATTGTCGAGCCCGGCATTGGTGCGGGTGTCGGCCATCATCACGAGGCCGTCCTTCACCAGAATTCCGCAGCAATAGGTCATCCAGATCTCCGCGCGCGCCGTCACATTGTTACGCAACGTCGCGGAAGGGGCAACCGCCGGTTCGCCCGCACCGGCAGGGGCGGTGGAAAGGAGCAAACGGCGGAGGAGGCGATAAAGTTCATGGTGGCAAGACGCCCGGCCGCGCGATATGCAGGGACAGAATAAGTGTCATCCTCCGCTACCGCCCGCATGAAAGAGACGCGACAATGACCGAGATCGTCACAGCCGGCATCCTGGTAATCGGCGATGAAATTCTCTCCGGGCGGACCAAGGACAAGAACATCGGCTTCATCGCCGAGTACCTGACCAATCTCGGCATCGACCTGAAAGAGGTCCGTGTGGTCGCCGACGATGAGGGCGATATTGTCGCGGCGCTGAACGCGCTGCGCCAGCGTTACGATTACGTGTTCACCACCGGCGGCATCGGTCCGACGCATGACGACATCACCGCCGATGCCGTGGCGAAGGCGTTCGGCGTCGGCATCGATCATCATCCGGCCGTGGTGGCGCGGTTCAAGGAACGCTTCGGCGATGCGCTGAACGAGGCGCGGCTGCGGATGGCGCGAATTCCGGACGGTGCGGAATTGATCGAAAGCGCGACGATCCTCGCACCCGGATTCAAGATCGGCAATGTCATCGTCATGGCGGGCGTGCCGTCGATCATGCAGGCGATGATGGACATCGTCGCGCCGAAGCTGCGTTCCGGACCGCGCATGCTGTCGGATTCGGTGCGCGCCGACGCCAAGGAGGGCGACATCGGCTCGCCGCTGCGCGAGATCGCGAATGCCCATCCCGACACCAGCATCGGCAGCTATCCCTATATCGACGACAACGGAACGCCGAACACCAACGTCGTGGTGCGCGCGCGCGATCAGGGCAAGCTCGCGGCGGCGATGGCGGACGTGAAGGCGATGCTGGCGGCGCTGCACGGCGCACGGAATCCGGTGCAGTAAACGGCGCGAAGTAAGGTTTGGAGTCGCACGATGAGTGAAGAAACCGCGCGCAAACCTTTCCCCGTCTCATGGGACCAGTTTCACCGGGATGCGCGCGCGCTGGCGTGGCGGCTGAACGGGGCGGGTCCGTTTCAGGCGCTGGTGGCGGTGACGCGCGGCGGCCTCGTGCCTGCGGCGATCGTGGCGCGCGAGATCGGCATCCGCGTGATCGATACGCTGTGCGTGGCGAGTTACGAGCACACCACGCAGGGCGAGATGCAGGTCCTGAAGAGTATCTCGGATGCGATTATGAAACTCGGCGGAGAGGGCGGCGAGGGGCTGTTGGTTGTCGACGACCTCGTCGACACCGGCAGGACCGCGCGGGTGGTTCGGCAGATTGCGCCGAAGGCGCATATCGCCGCCGTCTACGCCAAGCCGATGGGCAAGCCGCTGGTCGATACCTTCATCACCGAAGTGTCGCAGGACACCTGGATTTTCTTTCCCTGGGATACCGGACTGTCGTTCCAGCCGCCGATCCGCGACGGGGCGGCGTGAGAAGCCTGCGGGGCGCTGGCTACTCGCCCCATTTATCCAGATATCGCGCGTAACCGGCTTTCCATTGATCGGAAGAAAAATTTCCGCCGCTCTCATGAATGAGCCCGAGGGGAATGGTCCCGATGCGGAGATTCTTTAATTCGGCCTGGCGGCAAAAGTCGAGGTCGTAAAAGTGGAAATCAAATCTTTCGTCGAACTGCACCCCATGCTGCCGAAGGGTCGAGGTTTTCGCTGAGAGGAAAACTCCATCCAGCAACTTGCATATCTGACCAGGAGGGCCATAGCCGGATATCTTGCAGGGAAACTGGTTTCCATGCCCGATTATGCCGCTGAGATTTGACGGATGATCCCAAGTTAATTTGTTGTCGATGAATGCCCACGCCGGTTGTTTGGGAACGCGCCTTTTGTTGCCCGCAACACCTAAAATGTCGAAATTCTGAAATCCCCAATAAATCTTATCGAGCCAATAGAAGTCGACGAGGAGGATATCGTCGTGCACGAAAACGAGCATATCGTCTGCCGAGGAGGTGGCAATTGCGTCGTTATAACAGGTTGGAAGCGGCTTGCTGTTGCTGAAGTAAATTTTGGTAGGTAGTGCAAAATGCGAATAGGATTGTGAAATTGACCGCCCTAGGGCAGCTTTTGAATAGAAGTCGGATTCGCTGTAGCGGGTTGCGCTTACAATGACGATGCGCGGCATAATTGATCCGTTTTGAAATGCAGGTGCTAGATTGAATGGCTTTGGTAAATATCCCCGATGAATTTCTATATTACAATATTCGCTGGATGCGTCGGAGTGGCTCTTATCTGTTGGGTTAACATCGTAGAGCGCCGCCGAATGACCAACTGGAAGCCGGGTCGGCTTCCGACAACACCCCTGATGCTTTTGGGCGCGGTGATCGTGCTGGTGTCGGTCGCCCGGCTTTTTGCCGGGTTCGGCCGGTAAGCGCATATACGATCATGCGATTTGAAATGGTGCCCCCTGCCGGACTCGAACCGGCACGCCCATAGGGCCCAAGATTTTAAGTCTTGTATGTCTACCAGTTTCATCAAGGGGGCAGGCGAGTCTTCAATACCCGTATTCGCAGAGACGTCAAATCTCTCCGGGATGGGCGTTTCGCCGGGTTCCCACCCGGCGATGCGAAATCAGTATCTGGCGGCGACCGGAGCGCCCCAGTTGAAGTGATAGTTGATGCCAGCCTTCACGGTGTGGAGATCTTCCTTGTAGCGGAGGAGCGGATCGCCATTGAACGTGTGTGAGGTGCGGCCGAAGTCATAATATTGGTACTCGATCTTCGCCGACCAAGTGGGAGCGAACATGTATTCGAGGCCGCCGCCGATCGTGTAGCCGGTGTCGTCACGGTGTGACGTGAGCGAAGTCGCGACACTCAAGCTGTTGTCGCGGAATGCAACACCGCCCCTGGCGTGGATCATGTACGGGCCCCAGGTGTAGCCGAGACGTCCGGTGACCGAAGCCAGCCAATTATAGCGATCATGCACCAGTGGGAATAAATTAAAAAACCAGAGGGTCCGGTCATTGCGCGAAAGGCCGCCAATATCGCCTTCGATGCCAAGTACGAAGTTTGGAGCGAACTGGTAATTGTAGCCGACCTGACCGCCACCGAAGAAAGAGTCGCCGCTGTTTTTCTGGGTGAAGCCTAAAACAGGAAACTGGCTATCGACGTTGTCGCTGCCCCTGAACGCGTCGCCTACGAAGCCGCCGATATATAAGCCAGTCCAATTGTACCCCAGAGCATTGGTGTAGGTGCGTGCCGCGAGGTCGGCGGCATTGGCCGTGCCGCCCAGCGCGATCAGGGTGGCGGCGCCCCACAGGAGTCTCTCCATGAATCCTCCAGCCTCGAACCTCGAATCAAATCTAGGAAGATTTCACCGGGGGGCTGTATCCAAACCGCAACAGTGGCCAGAATCACCGTGCAGCATTTATAGAGCGAGGTGAGATACCGGCGCCCGCCGTCTGAATGTCCTTGGATCGCAATGACCGCTCAAGCATGCCCCGATCTGACCGGCTCCCACGTCCGTCTGCGGTTCATGCGCGAGGACGATGCGGCGGCGCTGGTGCGCGCGGCCTCCGACGGCGAATTGTGGAATCTCAAAGTCACCACCGTGCCGTCGGCGGAGACGGTCGCGGTCTACATGAAGACGGCGCTGGACGCCGCGAAGACCGGCACCGTCGTTCCTTACGTGATCGAACACATCGCCACCGGCGAGGCGATCGGCTCGACGCGGTTCTGGAAGCTCGACCGCGTCAACCGCACGGTGGAAATCGGGCATACCTGGATTTCGGCGTCCTGCCAGCGCACGGTGGTCAACACCGAAATGAAGCTGTTGATGCTGACCTATGCCTTCGAGACGCTGAACTGCGTGCGGGTGCAATTCCAGACCGACGAACTGAACACGAAGTCCCGCACGGCGATTGCGCGGCTCGGCGCGAAGGAGGAGGGCATCCTGCGCAACGAGCGGATCATGCCGGACGGCCGCATTCGCAATACCGTGATGTTCTCCATTCTCGACACGGAATGGCCCGATGTGAGAAGCAAACTCGCCGCGCGGCTGGCGGGGTGACATCGTATCGGGTAGGGTACGATCGTTATCGAACCGGCGTTTGTTCCGTCGTTTCCGTGAAGGAACTCAAGCCTTCAGGCATGGATTCATCTTCCTGCTTTCGCGGAAATGACAACAACAACACGGTTTGTCATGGCCGGGCTTGTCCCGGCCTCCACGTCCTGGTGAATCTCATTCAAGGAAGACGTGGATGCCCGGCATAAAGCCGGGCATGACGGATTACCGATTTTGTATAAAGTGAGCCCGATGGTCCGCATGCTTCATCGCACCCAATTCTCTCTCGCCACCGCTATTCTGTTCGGCTCCTGCAGTCTTGCACAGGCTGCGAGCTTCTTCGTCGATCCCTCTCACTATGCGCTCTACAACTGCGATCAGTTGAACACCGCGCATAAGCAGGTCGGTGCGCGTGCCGCGGAACTGAAGGGGCTGATGGCGAAGGCGGAGACCGGATTCGCCGGTTCGCTGATGTCGGGCCTTGCCTATCAGAGCGAGTATGTGGCCGCGCGCGGCGAACTCGAACAGATCGAAGAGAACCGCCAGAAGCTGAATTGCGGTCCGTTGCCGGTCGACAAACCGGCGCAACCGGCTGCGTCCGAGCAGAAGCCCAAACACCGCAAGCGGCATTAAACGGTTACGCGCGCCAGCCGTAGAGCCAGTCCTGCCGCGCGAGGAGCCGCGCGCCGCCGAGCAACTGCATGGTGCGGTCGCGCGCGATCCGTGGCGCGCCCTTGAGATGATAGATCTGCCCGTTGCGGCGTGAGGTGAGTTGCACCCGCACGACGCGGCCGCTGCGCCGGTTTTCGTAATCGCGGAATGCGGCGGCAAGATCGTCGGGCTGGCCCTCGATGCAACGCGCGAGCACGGCCGCATCCTCGATCGCCATCGCGGCACCTTGTGCCGCGAACGGCAGCATCGCATGCGCGGCATCGCCGAGCAGCGCGATGCGATCCTTTGCGAATGCGCCGCCGGGCACTTCGAACAGCGCCCATTTGCGCCAGTTCGCAACTGCCGCGATCATCGCGCGCGCGCCGTCGTGCCAGCGCGCGAAATGCCGGGTGACTTCGGCGGGATCGCCGACCTCGTTCCAGCCGGGCCTGCGCCATTGATCGTTGACGATGGCGACGAGGTTGATGTTGCCGGTGCCCGCCATCGGATAGGCGACGAGATGCGCATCCGACCCCATCCGCAGTTGCACGCGGCGCCGGTCGAAGCCGTTCGGCGCGCGTGTCGCGTCGATCATGCCCCGCCATGCGATCCGGCCGCTGAACTGTGCGCGGGCGTCGGGGAAGACCTGCCGCCGAACGGCCGACCACGCGCCGTCGGCACCGATCAGAGCCTGCACATGATCGTGCCGCCGCGACATGCTGCGGCGTTGCGTGACCATCACGCCGTCCGGGCTGTTTGCGACGTCATCGAATTGCCAGCCGAGCCGCAATTCGATGCCCGGCGTTTCGCGGACCTGCGCCAGCAATGCGGCCTGCAAATCGGGGCGATGCAGGAGCCAATAGGGCGCGCCGTGACGGTTGCGGATTTTTTCGCCGAGCGGAATGCGAACGGTTTCCCGTCCGCTGCGCGCATTGATGATGCTGATGGCGTCCGGCGCCACGGCGACTGCCGACAGGCGCTGTTCGAGCCCAAGATCGATCAGGATGCGGCTGGCGTTCGGCGAAAGCTGAAGGCCTGCACCGGTTTCCGTGAGTTGCGCCTCACGCTCGAAAAGGATGATGCGGTAGCCGATGCGATTGAGCGCCAGCGCCGCCGTCAGGCCGCCGATGCCGGCGCCCGCAATGGCAAGCGTGCGCGTGGGCGCCACGGCCGATCAGACGACCTTGTCTTCCACCACGCACTGGGGCGGCCGTGCCGCGCCGGGCGCGAGATCGCCCGCGAAGCGATACAGCGTCGAGCAGTACGGGCAGATGATCTCGTCGTCATTGCCGAGATCGAGGAAGACATGCGGATGGTCGAACGGCGGGTTGGCCCCGATGCACATGAACTCCCGCGAGCCGATTTCGATCACGCTCACACCCTGGCCATTGTGAAAGTGCGGAACGATGTGGTCGGCCATGAGATCTACCTTGGGATGACAGTGCGAAAGTTGGGAGTGGTTTTGTTCGTGGTTTTAGATTGATCAGAAAACGCGGCCATCTATTACCCCCGGTCCACGCGCGACACCAGATGGTTCGACGCGGACACCGGCGGATTCACAACAGAAACCGATCAACTGAGGCTTTGAGGCCGGGCTAACTCCATACGCTATTTGCCGCTGCGGAAAGCCCTCCTTTCGGAGGGCCTTCTTTCGGTGCAGAGACTTCCATCATGTGAAACTTTCGCCGCAAAATCGTCATAAGATGGAACACCGGGACTGGGATCAGTGAATGCAATATTGGAAAACCACAGCGGCGATTGGATGCGCGGTCTTCTCCGCGGCGGCATTCGCGTGGCTGACGCCGCGGGCGCACACGGCTGCCGCCATTCTCATGGCGCAGGACGACCCTGCGCAATTGTCGGATATCCGTATTGAATCGGCGCTGCCCGAGGACGGCCGGGAGGCGGCCGTCGCACAGCAGATCCGCCAGGCGCTTGACGCGGACGATCCGGAACTTGCCGACAGTTTCGTGTCGCTGGCCGGGACCAAGGGCATCCCGATTGCGCCGGATGTGCGGGAGCGCGTCCGTGCCGCACTTGCGGCGCACAATTCGACAACAGCGGTCGCCGGGCGGTTCGTGCGCGGACTTGTGACCGGCGAGGGCGACGACGGGGCGAGCCTGTCCGGCACGCTGGCGGGCGATCTGTTCGTGCTTGGGGACGTGCGCGACGTGGTCCGCGAGGGCAAGCGGTTGGCGATGGGCGAGGATGCCGACCGGCTGGTGCTGGGTCTCGCCGGTGCCGGGATCGCGGTGACGGCGGCGGCCTATGTGTCGGTCGCGGGTGCAGCACCTCTGCGCGCCGGACTGACGCTCGTGAAGGATGCGCGCAAGGCCGGACGCCTTGGCGCGGGCCTGACCGAGTGGACCGGGTGCGCGGTGCGCGCCGCGGTCGATGCGCCTGCGTTGACGCACGCCGTGCAAAACGCGTCGCTGACGCGGCCCGTGCAGAGTGCCGGTGCACTGAAGGCGGCATTCAGAGCGGAGAAGGCCGGCGCGCTCGTGCGTCTTGCGAAGGATACCGGCCGTATCGGTGAGAAGATCGGCACCAGGGGAACGCTCGACGTGCTGCGCATCGCCGATGGTCCGCAGGATGTCGCGCGCGCGGCGCGGCTTGCGGAATCCAGGGGCAAGGAAACGCGCGCCATCATCAAGCTGATCGGGCGCGGTGCATTGCTGCTCGCCTCCGGCGCGTTCAATCTCGCATGGTGGGTGTTCGGCGCGTTGATCGCGCTCGTTGGTTGTCTCGCTTCGATCAAATCCACCACCGAACGGCTGACATCCGCGTGGCTTGCGCGCCGCAAACGGAAACAAGCCCGCGATGCAATCGCGCTGGCGTAGGCCTCGTCTGCGCAGGGCTGCCCTGCACAAGGCGAATCTGCGTAAATTGATGGCCGTCAAGCACTGGCCATGCTGCCGCGAGGCGGTTAGAACGGCGGCCGTTTGGTTCCCCTACACTGGAATTTGTCATGCCGAGTTTCCACAACGGCTCCGTCGAGATCGCTTACATCGATGAAGGCGAGGGCGATCCCATCTTCCTCGTTCACGGCTTCGGTTCGACCGCAGGCGTCAACTGGGTTTACCCCGGCTGGGTCTCGGCGCTGACGAAAGCGGGACGGCGCGTGGTCGCGCTCGACAATCGCGGGCATGGCGCATCATCCAAGCTTTACGATCGCGCGGAATATTCGCTCGATATCATGGCGGGCGATGTACGCGCGCTGATGGATCATCTCGACATCGCGCGCGCCGACATCATGGGCTATTCGCTCGGCTCGCGCATTTCGTGCAGGGTGGCGCTGCATCATCCCGAGCGGCTGCGCGCGCTGATCATCGGCGGTCTTGGTTATGGCCTGATCGAAGGCGGTGGTCCCGGCGAGGATGTGGCACTGGCGCTGGAAGCGCCGTCGCTTGAGGACGTGACCGATCCGATGGGCCGCATGTTCCGCGCCTTCGCCGATCAGACCCGCTCCGATCGCCGCGCGCTGGTGGCGTGCCTGCGCGGTTCGCGGCAATGGCTGACGCCGGAGCAGGCGGCTTCGATCACATTGCCGACGCTGATTGCGGTCGGCACCAAGGACGATGTCGGCGGTTCGGCGCAGCGGCTGCATGAGGTCATGACCCACGCCGAGGTGCTCGATATTCCGGACCGCGACCACATGCGGGCGGTGGGCGATCGCGTCTACAAGGAAGGCGTGCTGGCTTTTCTGGACCGGCAAAGCTGAAAGAATATTATCCGTGTTGCTACAAGGGTGGGATTGCGGCCTCCGCGACGCCCATTATGTGGTAAGCTCCCGGGCCTGACTGCCAGAGCCTGACTGCAAGCCAAAGCTGGAAGATGCCCATGGCCAAAGTTAACGTCGATCCGAAAGCGGCCCTCTCGACGGTCGATCCGGTCTGGACGCGCATGCGCGACGAGGCCGAGGACGTCGCGCGCCGCGAGCCGGAGCTTGCAACCTTCCTCTATTCGTCGGTGTTGCATCACGACCGCCTCGAAGCTGCGGTGGTGCATCGCATTTCCGAGCGCCTCGATCATGCCGCGCTCTCGGCGGGGTTGATCCGGCAGGCCTACAACGAAGCGCTGCGCGACGATCCCGATATCGGCAATGCCTTCCGTGCCGATCTCGTCGCCGTCTACGATCGCGATCCTGCGACCTCGCGCTTCATCGATCCGCTTCTGTACTTCAAGGGCTTCCACGCGATTCAGGCGCATCGCCTCGCGCATTGGCTCTACAAGCAGGGCCGCAAGGATTTCGCCTTCTATATCCAGAGCCAGTCATCGTCGGTGTTCCAGACCGATATCAACCCTGCGGCGCAGATCGGCCGCGGCATTTTCCTCGATCATGCGACGGGTTTCGTGGTCGGCGAGACGGCGGTGATCGAGGACGATGTGTCGATCCTGCACGATGTCACGCTCGGTGGCACCGGCAAGGAGAACGAGGACCGCCATCCGAAAATCCGCCGCGGCGTGATGATCGGCGCGGGCGCGAAGATCCTCGGCAATATCGAGATCGGGCGATGCGCGCGCATCGCCGCGGGCTCCGTCGTCGTCAAGCCGGTGCCGAACAATGTGACGGTCGCGGGCGTGCCCGCGCGTGTCGTGGGCGAGGCGGGTTGCGCCGAGCCGTCGCGCACGATGGACCAGATGCTCAGCGAACTCGGCCTGTAAAGTCTTCTCTGCTATTGGCTGATGGCGCGCGCTGCGCTATTGGCGTGCGGAAGGCCCCGCGCCAGGCTGAATGACGCGGGCAAACAGATATCATGATTGGAGACTGCCGTGGACGTTACCGAAGTCAGAAAGCTCGACGCTTATCTCAAGCGCACGTTCGGCAATCCGAAGATCCGCGTCGTGCCGCGTCCGAAAAAGGACGACTCCGCCGAGGTTTACATCGGCGAGGAATTCATCGGCGTGCTGTTCGTCGATGACGAGGACGATGATCGCTCCTACCAGTTCCAGATGGCGATCCTCGAGGACGACCTCGTCGAAGAGGAATAAGTTTTTCTCATCATGAAACGATACGATGGCCGGGTTTTGTCCCGGCCATTTTTGTCTTCGCCTTTAAAACAGATTTGGTTCAGCCGGAATTCTCAACTCGTCATGCCCGGCCTTATGCCGGGCATCCACGTCTTAAAAATTATCAGGGAAGGAAGACGTGGATGGCCGGGACAAGCCCGGCCATGACGGATCAGGATGTGTCTGTCAAAATATGAAACGTCTCATAGCCCCGCTTACTTCCCCGGGCCCTGCAACTGATCGGCGAGCTTGTCCATCGCGTCGGCGACATCGCGCCAGTGCTTCAGCCAGGCGCGCGGAAAACGGAAATGAAGATCGGCATCGCCGACCCGCCGTTCGCTCAGGCACATGCCCGGCGTCTGCGCGTCGCGCGAACAGCGCGCGTTGAAGCTCCCGCCATCGGCCATGAACAAATCCTCGCTCGCATAGGGCGTGCCTGCGCGGAAAGCCTGTTCCATCAGCGTGTCCTCGATGGTCGAGGCATCCGATTCCAGATAGCGCGGATAGATCGTCTTGGCGCGCTCTTCCGGCGACACCGCACCGTGATGGGCAACGAGGGAGACGAAAATCCGGTCGATCGGATCGACTTTCGATGCGCTCTCGGCCTCGGCTGCGGTGACGTGCTGCTTCTGCGCGGACGGCGGTTTCAGCGAAGGATAGAGAAACGACATGTCGACGCGTTCCTGCGGGCCGGTGTGCTTCTGTAGCTTCACCCGGATCGACGCGGTCGGCACGTTGAACAGCGTGTGGCCGATCGTGACCGGCAGGGTGCCGGGTTCGCCGCCGGGCTGTTGCGGTGTCCATGCCGGCTGCAACAGGTAGACGATGGAGGCGAGGGCGGCAGCCCCGATCGCGACCGAGGCGAGGATGGGAAGAGTGGGGTTATGGCGTTTGCGGGAGCGGGGCGGCAGATGGGCAGCCATGGAGGCGGGTTCCGGAACGGTGCGAATCACGATCTTCGCGACGAATAATGCCCTCTCATAGAGCGGCTTATGGGGCGATGGCGAGCCCCGGCAAGGCCATCCCGTGGTGTTTTTGCGAAGGCTGTGTTCCGGGCTGGTCGCCGCCATTAACCCTTTCTTAAGGATAAAGTAGCGGCCACGGCGCCGTTCTGCGAAAGCGGAGGCCACGTTTCGCGTGGGGTCTCACGATGTCGCCGGAAGCACTGAATTCCTTCTTCGCACTGATGATCGGGTTTGCCTTCGCGGGCGCGCTGGCGAGCGGCTATCAGGTCTTCGTCGACCGCCCCGCAGGCTTCGGCATACTGGAGCGGAATGCCGCGCCGCGCGCTGTGATGACCGTGCCGTTCCTCGTGTTCGCGGCGCCCTTCATCATCATGCGCAACACCATCCGCGGACGGCGGATCGAAAATCGCCGCCTCGAATTCGTGATGATGGCGACCGTGATCGCCGGTATCTGGAGCCTGATGTCGGGTACCTGCGTGGTGATGTTCCTGCAGGCGACCGGCATCGTCGCTTAAGAGCGTTTCGCGAGCTCTCGCATCCGTTTTTTGTTCGTGGCATGGTGCGTTCCGCAAGGAGAATGACATGGCTACCTACGAACTCGACGGCGTCAGGCCGCAACTTCCCGCCGATGGCGATTATTTCATCGCCGATTCCGCCGAGGTGATCGGCAATGTCCGGTTGCAGAAAAAAGCCAGCGTCTGGTTCGGCACCGTGATCCGCGGCGACAACGAACTGATCGATATCGGTGAGGGATCGAGCGTGCAGGACAACTGCACCTTCCACACCGACCCCGGTTTTCCGCTCACGATGGGGAAGAACGTTTCGGTTGGCCACAACGCCATCCTGCACGGTTGCACGATCGATGATGGTGCGCTGGTCGGCATGGGCGCGATCGTGATGAACGGCGCGAAGATCGGCAAGGAGTGTGTGGTTGGTGCAGGCTCGCTGGTGCCGGAAGGCAAGGAGTTTCCCGAACGCTCATTGATCGTGGGTTCGCCTGCGCGCGTGATCCGTACCTTGAACGACGAACAGGTGAAGGCGCTGACCCGCGCGGCATCGATTTACGTCATGAGAAGCGCTCAGTTCAAAGCCGGACTGAAGAAGATCGACTGAGCGCAGGCGCACGCCTCACGCTTCGGGATTTCTGCATTCCAAAAAGTTGCGGCCAGCTTCCGGGGAAGAAGCTGGCCGCGCGCGAACCGGTCTCGGACGGGGAGGGGTGGGGATGTGACCGGGACGCGAGCTGAACCTCAGTTTGACGCAGCGGTGACGGTGGCCGGACGCTGGTCGCCGAGCGAGACCCACACATTCGGATCGTTCTGCGACTGGCGTTTGACAAAGCGGTAGCCGGTATCGGTCCAGGCCACGACATCCTCGTTCTGGTTGTCGAGGACGAACTCGCCCTTGTCGGACTTCACCGTGAGCACGGCGTGGCCTTCGCCCTTGCGGTCGCGCACCACGGTGACGAGCAGCGCTTCACGCGGCCAGCCGGCGTCGATCAGCATCTTGCGCTTTATCAGGACGTAGTCTTCGCAATCGCCATAACCGTCGACCGGGTACGACCACTTCTCGATCACGCCCCAATGCTCCATGTCGGTCATCGGCTTGACGTTCTCGTTGACCCAGCGATTGACGCGCAGGAGATCCTTCCATGCGGTCTGGGTCATGACGATGTCGCGGGCCTGCGTGGCGCCGCCCTTGCAGTCGGCGGGATTGTCGGCGCAGAACTCGGTCCAGCCGATCGGCGCGCGAGCCGTATCGCCGAGGCTCGCATAGAGCACGTGAGCTTGCGGCGCGGCCGGAGCGATCCGGCTTGCGGCCTGCGAAGCATTTGTGAAACCCGTCAGCCCGGCGAACACCGCCAGACATACGCCCCATCCACGAATTGAAACCATTGTGGCCCCCGTTTTTTTTGTTGGGGTCACAATGGCAGCGAGGCTTTGCGCCGCAGCTAAATCGCGTGGCGGCAATTGATTGAAATGCTCGACAAATCAAAAACTTATTTGAAAGGATGTTGATTCAAACAAAGTTCAGATTTGGAATGCAGGGATTTGATTCAAATTGTATCGATCTCGCGCCAACCGCTTGATTTGGCAGGCATCGCGCAGCGATGTCGCCGGAATTTGCTGGCAGGTCGGCTGTCCAGAAACGACAAAGGCGACATTTCCGGATGGAAACATCGCCTCGAACAGAGCAGATGGTGAGAAAGCGCTAACCGCGCCGCTTTACCGCGCGGTGACGTTATCCTCAACTGTCTCCAGCGTCTGCGGGTTGTTGAACTCGATGGCGAAGCCTTCATCGAGATGGCGCACGACGCGCGCGGTGACGCGGCCGAGCACGACGTGGCTGCCGACCTCCGGCCGGATCTGGCCGGACAGCGCCGCGCCGGACAGCGACAGGTCGATGATGCGGCATTGCATCTCGCCGCCGTCTGCGAGCTTGAGCCAGCCCAGCGCATTGCGCGGCACGATACGATCGTGGCGGCGATCTTCCGGCAGGTTGAGAATCTCGCGATTGGCGAGCCAGGTGAGCTGGGCGGCGAGTTTCTCGCGCTTGCGCGGCGTGGCGTTCACCGTCATGGCAAAGCCATTGTCGAGCAGGCGGGTGATCTTGCCTTCGACGCGGCCGATATGGTCGAGATAAGCGACGACCCGCTCGCCGAGATTGCCGAGGCCCGGCGCCAGCAACGCGAGACCGCCGGGCGACATGTTGATGGCCTGACAGGGAAACTCGCGGCGGTCCGCGAGCATGTAGCGGCCGAGCAGGTGAATCTTCACCCGCTGGAAGCGCCGTCGTTCCTCAGCCTGTGGCTGAAAATGTTTTTGGACCAACACCATCGCCACGCCCGGACACGGTAAGAGCGAACCATAGGGGTGTCAGGGTTAATGCGGAGTTAGTTTTTGGGGCAGTGCGGTGTCGGAAGCCGGACCCATCGCTGACGGCTGGCGGCAGCCTTCGCCGGTTCTTCCGGCCTATTATGAATTCTGCTAACCCGAGGAATGCCCAAGAACGGCCGGAAGCCAATCGCGTTCCAGGATGCCGCAGAACTCAGTGAGTGGCTGATGAGCCACCACCAACATAGCAGCGAACTTTGGGTGCATGTCTTCAAGGCCGGGTCCGGCAGGCGGTCGGTGACGTGGACTGACTGCGTGATCGAAGCGATCCGCTTCGGCTGGATCGATGGACAGAAGCTGCCGCTGGACGAGGCTTCGTTCTTGCAGCGCCTGACGCCGAGGAAGCCAAAGTCGAATTGGTCCGCCACGAACCGCGAACATGCGATGACGCTCATCGCGGAAGGACGGATGACGCCTGCCGGATTGACTCATATTGAGGCTGCGAAGGCTGATGGCCGGTGGGAAAACGCCTATGCAGGCTCAGCGGCCATGACCATCCCGCAGGATTTTCTGGATGCGCTGGAAACGATGCCGGCCGCCAAGGCGTTCTTCCAGACGCTGGATCGCAAGAATCGCTATTCGATCTACTATCGGCTTCATACGGCGAAGCGCCCCGAGACGCGCGCCAAAAGGTTGTCGCAAATCCTAGCGCAGCTCGATCGCGGCGAACGCCTCCACTGAGGCGTCGCGGTTGCGAGCGCGCCTAGCGCAATCCCTCATAGACCATGAAGCCGCGCGCCACTTCCATCTTGCGCAGGATGCGGGGGCCACGCGGTTGAATCTCGGGCTCAAGGTGCCGCCACGAGGTCAGGCCGAACCGCGACAGCGTGCCCGGGGCTTCCGTCAGCGATACCATCTGGCCGGTGAGGCTGAGCGGAGTGTGGGCGCGGTGGCCGAAGGGCAGGAGCAGCAGTTCGAAATGCATGAGGCCGCCCGCGCTGGTGGCCGCCGTGACGCCCGCGACCGTCGGCATGCTCTCCTCGGCGACGATGCCAAGGAGGTCCTCGATTTCGTGATGCGCTTCGCCGGTGAACAGCGCGGAGAAGCTCTCGCCTTTCACGTCGCGCCCGAGCCGGGCGCAAAGCCGCGTGCCCGCGACACGGAACGGATATCCGGCGGCGGGATCGTAGGAGAGCACGAAAATATCGCCGAGCAGGTGCCGCACCGGCTCAGGCGCGAGGCTGCTGCGGTCCGGGGCCATCGAGGTGCCACGGGCCTTGTCCCAGTATGCGTAGAATTCCCGGTTCGACGGATGCTTCAAGTCGATCACCCACCCGGCACGTCCAGACTTGGGACAGGCTTGTCCCGCGCCCGCACGTTGCGCGGCCCTTTGTTGTTGTGCGCAAGGATCAGTGCAGCGTCCATGCCGAAAGGCGGAACGGGGCGGGTTGAGTTCTGTTTTCGAGCGTTAAGGTAAATTTAACTATGACGTTGAGGTCGGGCGGGAACCCGCTAGTATGTATCTACTCCATACGGCGACGGCTTCTCCCAAGAGACGCCGCCGGGTCCATACGGTCGAATAAGTTGAATAACGGGTGGCACTAAGATCGGCCATCGCGCGGGGAGGGGTGGGGATTTCCTTCGCGAAAGGCTGTCATCGATCAAGGGAGGACCTGTCCGGTCCTCCCTTTTTCATTTTTGCCCTTTATCGTTGCCGGATTACGGCTTTTTCACCCCCCGGTGGACACAGGCGGCTTGCGCTGCGTCGCAAAAGCCGTATTTCAGGACGGGCTGGCCCGGTCTGTCCCAGATCCGGGCGGCCATCTGGACGAGAGAATTGCTGGCACCCCCCGAACGCTCCCGCGAACCCATCCTGACGCTGCCGCGTCCGATGACGCTTCTGCTCGTGATCCTGTTCGGGATTCATATCGTGCGGGTGCTGCTGCCCGTGTCCCTCGACCAGGAGATCATCTGGGCGTTCGGTTTCGTGCCCGCGCGCTACGAGACGACGCTGATGGCCGAGCAGATTCCGGGCGGGATCGGTGCAAGCGTCTGGAGCTTCGTCACGTATTCGCTGCTTCACGCCGATCTCACCCATATCGGGTTCAACGTGTTGTGGATGCTGCCGTTCGGCAGCGCGCTGGCGCGACGCTTCGGCGGGGTGCGGTTTTTCCTCTTTCTGGCTATCACCGCAGTGGCCGGTGCATTGGCGCATCTTTTGACGCACGCCCATGAACTGGCGCCGATGATCGGCGCGTCCGCCGCGGTGTCCGGCACCATGGCCGCGTCGCTGCGTTTTGCGTTTCAGCGCGGCAGCTTCCTGTCATTTCGCCGCACCTCCGATGCCGATGCCGCCGCGCGCATCCCGGCGCTGCCTTTGTCGCAGGCGCTGCGCAACGGACGGGTGCTCGCCTTTTTCGGAATCTGGTTCGTCATGAACCTGTTCACCGGGCTCGGCGCCATCGAGATCGGCACCCAGGCGGCGCAAAGTATCGCATGGCAGGCGCATGTCGGCGGCTTCCTCGCCGGTCTTCTGCTGTTCTCGCTGTTCGATCCCGTGCCGCGCGGCGGAAACGAGGATGCGCCGGAATTGTCGCCGGGCGGTATCTCGCCTGAGGAAAATCTTTCCTCCCGCGATATGTGATTCGATTTTTCTTTTCCTTGCAGCCCTACCGGCATTGATCCATCATTCAGGGGTCAATGCCGGACTGCGCTTCGCCGGTGATGCAACCAAATCGCGGCTGAGTGAGTTGTTCCCGGCTAGACGAGATCGCACGGTTCAAAATGCGATCGCATCACTTTATGGGAGGCGCTGGCAATGACGGTTCAGGCAATTCTCGGCAACAAGGGCTTCGAAGTCATCAGCATTCAGGAGAATGCGAAGATGTCCGATGCAATCCGGATATTGAGCGAGCGCCATATCGGCGCGGTGCTGGTGATGGACGGCCATCAGATCGAGGGCATCCTGTCCGAACGCGATGTGGTGCGTGTGCTTGGCCAGCATGGCGCGAAGGTGCTGGATACGCCTGTCAGCGACGTCATGACGCGCAAGGTCGTCACGTGCCGCCGCTCCGACACCGCCGCGTCGATCATGGAGAAGATGACGAACGGCAAGTTCCGCCACCTGCCGGTGGTGGAGAACGAGCGCGTCGTCGGCCTGATCTCGATCGGCGATATCGTGAAGTGGCGCGTCAAGGAATATGAGCGCGAGCAGGAAGCGTTGCGGGACTATATCAAGACGGCCTGATCTTCCGGCTCAGGCGATCTGCGACGTGCCCGGCGGCTGACTCGCGTTCGGCGTGAGCATGTTGATCGCTTCCTGAATCGACTCGATGGCGCGCTCGGCGGCACGCTCGCCGTGCGTGATCGCTTCCTCCGCGCGATGGAAGTCGAACCATCCGATCCGTCCGACGCGCGGAGAGATCAGCACGTCCGGCGGATCGCCCGCGAGCCGCGCGCGAGTGATGCGATCCTGCATGATGTTGAAGGCGTCCACCATCACGGTGGAGATGCCGGGACGGCCGGGCGCGCCGAAGAATTCCCGCTTCATGGTCTTCTCGGCGGAGAAAAATCCAAATCGCTTTTTGTCCGGAGCCGGCTCGGGGGCAGCGATGTCCTCCGGCGTGCCGTGCGATACGATGGTGCCATGGCCCGTGATATCGGTGGAGACGTTGCAGGCGATCACGATTTCCGCACCCATGGCGCGCGCCGCCGACACCGGCACCGGATTGACCAGCGCGCCGTCCACCAGCCAGCGGTCGCCGATCAGGATCGAGGCGAAAATGCCGGGCAGCGCGTAGGACGCGCGCATCGCATCGACCAGCCTGCCGTGGTTGAGCCAGATTTCGTGGCCGGTTTTCACTTCGGTGGCGACCGCCGCATATTTCAGCGGCAGCTCCTCGATGGTGATGCGGCCGAAGGTGGCGGCGAGTTGCGCGGCGAGTTTGTCGCCGCCGATCAGTCCGGAGCCGTTCAGGCGGATGTCGAGATAGCCGAACACGCTGCGCGGCCCGAGCTGCCGTGCCCACTCTTCAAACGTATCGAGATGCCCGGCCGCATAGGAGCCGCCGACCACCGCGCCGATCGAGGTGCCGACGATAATGTCGGGAACGATGCCGTTGGCGATCAGGGTACGCAGTATTCCGATATGAGCGAAGCCGCGCGCCGCGCCGCCGCCGAGCGCGAGGCCGATTTTCGGCCGCGGCGGGGCAGGAGAGGTGTCCTTGTCACCGGAGCCGATCGACTGGCCGATTCCCTTGAAGACTTCGAGCAATCCGGTGCCTCCCGATGTTGGTGGCGGCCCTTCCGGCGCGGTTTTACCGCCCTGGACAGGCCGGATGGCGAACAAGCGGTGGTTATTGCCGGAATGTGACTGAAGCAGGACGTTTTATCCAGATATGTTCTCTCCCTGAGCCGCTTCCAGCGCCTCCTGAGCGGGTCTTGAGGCTTGAATTCGCCGCCTTTTCGGGGAAAAAGCTACCGTATGATGACATTCCGGCATGGCAGTCTTGTTACAGGACGCATGGCGCGCCTTGCGCGCGCCTGTGCGGTTGTCGGATTGTCGTGCCTGATGCTTGCCGGGCCTGTTCATGCCCAGTTTCTCGGTGATCAGCCAGCGCCGGTTCCGCCCGGCAGCATTCCGGGTGCGCCGTCGGGGCCCGCCATCAGCCTTGCGCCGCCGTCCGGCGATGCGTCCGTGTCCGACCTGCCCGTCCAATTGACCCAGCCGCAGCCGTCACAGCTGCCGGCCGCTCAGGCCGCGCAGCAGGGCACCCTCACGCTGGCCGCGCGTTTCGGCAAGGATGCGCCTGCGATCAATGGCGGGCTGATCTGGCGAATCTATTCCGACAAGCCCGGCCCGAATGGCGCGATGCAGCTCATCCGCGAGGAGCACGCGGCAATGCCGACTATCCCGCTGCCGCCGGGTGGCTATGTGATTCATGCCAGCCTCGGCCTCGTCAGCGACGTGCGGCCGGTGACAATCCGGCAGGAGGAGACCACACGCGAGATGTTCGATCTCGCGGCGGGCGGCCTGCGGATTGAGGGGCGTGTCGGCGCCTCGAAAATTCCACCGGGCCAGATCGTGTTCTCGATCTACAAGGGCAGCCAGTTCGAGATCGGCACCGGCGACCGCTCGCCGATCGCGCAGAACGTCGCGGCGGGCGACGTGCTGATGCTGCCGGCCGGTATCTACTATCTGGTCTCGACCTATGGCGACGCCAATTCGGTCGTCCGGTCCGACATTCGCGTGCAGACGGCGAAGCTGACCGACGTCGTCGTCACCCATCGCGCCGCCGTCATCACGCTCAAGCTCGTCGGCGAAAAGGGCGGCGAGGCGCTCGCCAACACCGCATGGTCGGTGCTGACGCCCGCGGGCGACGTGATCAAGGAATCGATCGGCGCGTTTCCGCGCGTGATGCTCGCCGAGGGTGACTACAAGGCCATTGCCAAGAACGAGGGCAAGGTGTTCGAGCGCGACTTTGAAGTGAAGAACGGCGTCGATGGCGAAGTCGAAGTGCTGACGCGCTGATTATGACAAGCTGTCATAGTCTCTAATTCAGGCTAACCATCAAACCAGTTTCTTCTTGTTGCCGTTGCACGCGAGTGCGACGGCTTTACGTCTCCTTAAGCAATGCCGCATTGGATACGCGCGCGTAAAGAAGCTGCGCCAGTACGCGAGGATGCGTTGTGAGTGCCATCAGTATTCCCGGTGAAAGTTTCGAGTCGGATCAGTTCAGCGATCTCTCGGTGCTGAGGCGGAAATGGCATGCCGCGCTGAAGCCGGGCTGTACGCTGCCGCCTTTTGAAGACGTGACGTTGGGAAGCCTTGGCCGCATCGCCGACAACATGGCGCTGCTCGAGGGGCAGGGCAGCGATATCGAGATTCTGCGCGCCGGGCGCGAAGTCGAGACGTGGCTAGAAAGCGAAGCTCAGCACATGCCGCTCGCCATGCTGCCGCCGGATTGTGCGCTGGCGCTGGCGGAGGCCTGCGCATCGGCACATCATAATCACGAGCCCCATCTCGCCGCAGCCCACTGCGTGCGGCACGGTCAGGTGCAGGCCTATGATATTCTCGCGCTGCCGATGGCATCCCGCTGGGGCGATGTGCTCACCAGCATCTACGTTCATCCGCGCGGTCTCGATTACGATCTTTTGGACGCCGTGTTCTGCGCGACCGATGACGGCGTTCTCTCGCTTGCCGCTATTCGCGATGCCGAAGGGCGGCCTGTCGATTTTCAGATCGTGCATCTCAATCAGGGTGCCGCGCGCCTGCTGCGGCAGCCCGCCGATGAGTTGCGCTGGCTCCGGTTGAGCGCGGGAGCGCATCTTCTGTCGTCGCCTGATGTTCTGGTGCAACTCGCGGAAGCGACGGGCCGCGCGGCCAACATGCAGATCGAAGTCGAGGGCGACGGCTTCACCCTGAAGCTGAACGTCGCGCCGGTCGGCGACATGCTGTCGGTGATCCTGACGGACATCACCGAGCTGAAGCGCCGCGAAAGATCGTTCCGCCTGCTGTTCGACGCCAATCCGATGCCGATGTGGGTGTTCGATGCGGACAGCAAGAGATTCCTCAACGTCAACGACGCCGCCATCCGGCATTATGGATATGACCGTGCCACCTTCTTGTCGATGAACCTGCTCGACATCTGGCCGGACGACGAGCGGCAGGCCCATGCGCATGCGCTCGACGAGGTCGGCGATGTCTATCAGTCGTCGCGCAACTGGCGGCATGTGAGGGCCGATGGTTCCGAGATCGAAGTCCTGACATTCGGCCGCCGCGTGCCGTTCGAGGGCAGGGACGGTTTTCTGGTGACGGCGGTGGACATCACCGAGCGGCGCAAGGCGGAAGCGCGCATCGCCTACATGGCGCATCATGATAATCTCACCGGCCTGCCGAACCGCGTGAAATTTCGCGAGCATCTCGATCAGGCGTTGGAACGGAACGGCGAGGGAGGCGATCGCGCCGGCGTGCTTTGCATCGATCTCGACATGTTCAAGAACGTGAACGACTCGTTCGGTCATCCTGTCGGCGACCGCTTGCTGAAGATGGTGGCCGAGCGGCTGCAAGGCGTGATGCCGGCGGATGCGCTGGTGGCGCGTCTCGGCGGCGATGAATTCGCGATGATCGTGAAGCGCAACCCGACTCCGCGCGAGATCAACGAGCTTTCGGCGGCGCTGATTGCGAGCGTGAGCGCGCCTTATACCGTGGATGGACTGGAATTGGTGATCGGCGCCAGCGTCGGCATCGCGATGTCGCCGGGTGACGGCGTGACCGGCGACGATCTGCTGCGCAACGCGGACATGGCGCTTTACCGCGCCAAATCGGAAGGCGGCGGCGCGCATTGTTTCTTTGAAAAGGAAATGGATCGCCAGGCACAGACCCGCCGCGCGCTCGAATTCGATCTGCGCCATGCGCTGACCAACGGCGAATTCGAGCTGCATTACCAGCCGCTGATCGATGTGGTGGCCAACCGCATCGTGGCGTTCGAAGCGCTCATTCGATGGCGTCACCCGGAGCGCGGCATGGTGTCTCCGGCGGAGTTCATTCCGGTGGCGGAGGACATCGGCCTGATCGTCACGCTCGGCGAGTGGGTGCTGCGCGAGGCCTGCACCGAGGCAGCGACGTGGCCTGCGGGTATCAAGGTGGCGGTGAACCTGTCGCCGGTCCAGTTCAGGAATCGCAATCTGGTGCAGACGGTGATCGCGGCGCTGGCGCATTCGGGACTCGCGCCGACGCGGCTTGAGCTTGAAATCACGGAATCGGTGTTTCTCGCCGAGACTGAGGCAAACCTCGCGACGCTGCATCAGTTACGTGGCCTTGGCGTGCGGATATCGATGGACGATTTCGGCACCGGCTATTCGTCGCTGAGTTATTTGCGCAGTTTCCCGTTCGACAAGATCAAGATCGACCGTTCGTTCGTGCGCGATCTTGCCGAGCGGCAGGATTGCGTGGCGATCGTGAAGGCGATTTCGGGTCTTGGCCAGAGCCTGAATATTTCGACCACGGCGGAAGGTGTCGAGACGAAGGATCAACTCGACCGCCTGCGCGACATGGGCTGCACCGAGGTGCAGGGCTTCCTGTTCAGCGCGGCGAAACCGGGGCGCGATCTTGCGGGATTGTTCGCGCGGTTCGGGCAGGGACTCTCGAAAGCGAAGGGTGCCGCGGCGGCAGCGTGACGCCTAGAACCGCGTCACGATCTCGCCGAGCGGCGGGCGCGGACGATCTTCGATCGTCTTGGTCGCCTTGCCGATGTGGATGAAGCCCGCGATCCTCTCGTTCGATGCAAGGCCGAGCACATCCAGCACGTCGCGGTCGAATGCGATCCAGCCCGTGACCCAGTCGCAGACATAGCCGAGCGCGGTTGCGGCATGGACGATGTTCATCGCGCTGGCGCCCGCCGACAATTCCTGCTCCCACGCGGGCACCTTGAAGTGCTCGACGGTCCTGCTCACCACTGCGATCACGAGCGGAGCCTGCGAGAACCGCGTGCGTTCCTTCTCGATCTGGTCGGGTGTCGCTTGCGGATTCTTCTGCGCGAACAGCCTTGCGAACATCTCGCCCGCGCGGGTGCGGCCGTCACCCTCGAACACGATGAAACGCCATGGCGACAGCTTGCCGTGATCCGGCACGCGTGCGCCGATGGTAAGAATGGTGTCGAGTTCGACCGCGGAGGGGCCGGGGCCGGTCATCTCCATCGGCTTCAGCGAACGGCGGGTTTTCAGAAGTTCGAGGGCGTTGAGCATGTCGGATGGACCTGTTTTCGTGACAGCGTGAAACACTTTAAAACAAATTCGTTTTTGATAGAAACGAGACCTGTCATGGCCGGGCTTGACCCGGCAATCTATCTTCTTAAAGCGGCTCTTCTTTAAGATGGATGCGCGGGTCAAGCCCGCGCATTTCGATTCCGAATAAACCTAACTTTCTTCAGGATCGTGGCGGCCGGTCGTCGCTCCAGATTACCGGGCGCTCGATATCGGCGACGGTAAGACAACCGGTCAGCGCCATCGCCATCTCGAATTCCGCGCGCAGGATGCTGAGCACATGCGCGACGCCGGTGGCCCCCGCCACGGTGAGGCCGTATGCGCAGGGGCGGCCGACCAGCACGGCGCGCGCGCCGAGCGCCAGCGCCTTCAGCACGTCGGTGCCGCGGCGGATGCCGCCGTCGAGCAGCAGCGGCACGCGGTCACCGACGGCGTCGGCGATGCGGGGCAGCACCTCGATGGAGGCGGGCAAAGTGTCGAGGGTGCGTCCGCCATGGTTGGAGACGATCAGGCCCGCGACGCCGCAGTCGAGCGCGGCGCGGGCATCGTCCGGCGACATGATTCCCTTGAGCAGCACCGGCAGGCGGGTGGCGGACACCAGATCGGCGATGTCGCGCCATGTCGCCGCACCTTCGAGCAGGCCCCGAAAGATCGGGCTTTCGCCGGGGCCCGGCGGCGGCACGGTGGGTCGCGGCATGCCGTCGAGGTTCACGGCGGTGATGTCGTCCGGCAGGCGGAAGCCCGCGCGTTGCTGGCGGTTGCGCAACCCGCTCACCGAGGCGTCCACGGTGACGACGAGGGCGCGATAGCCAGCCGCTTCCGCGCGTTGCACCAAAGTGTGCGTGAAGCCGCGATCGTAATGCATATAGAGCTGGAACCAGAGCGGCGCGGTGGCGGCGCGGGCAATGTCCTCCAAGGAAACGCTCGCCAGCGTGCTCACCACCATGGTCGCGCCGAGCGCGGCGGCTCCGATCGCGGCGGCGATTTCGCCTTCGGGATGCACCAGCCGCTGGAAGGCGATGGGTGCCATCAGGATGGGATGGGGCAGGGTCAGGCCGAGCAATTCGACCTGCGTGGTCGCGCCGGTCATGTCGCGCAGCACCCGCCCTTCGAGGCGGATGCGGTCGAACGCCTCGCGATTCCAGCGGATCGTCAGTTCATCCGCGCTGCCGCCTGCGACGTAGGCCCAGGCATTCTCGCCCATGCGGGGTCGCGCCGCCGCCTCATAATCGGCGAGCGACACGGTGCCCGGCGGAATGTCCTGGCTGGGAGTCATGATGCCCCGTTCAGGCGAGCCCCTTCGCACGCTTCACGTCCGGCGGCGTGGCTTCCGCGACAAGCAATGCCAATGCCTCGTCGAGCGGCAGCACGGTCTGGCCTTCCTTGCCGAGGCGACGGATCGAGACGGCGCGTGTCTCGGCCTCCTTCTTGCCGACGACGAGCAGGGTCGGGACCTTCGCCAATGAGTGCTCGCGCACCTTGTAGTTGATCTTCTCGTTGCGAAGATCGATGTCCACGCGCAGGCCCGCCGCGCGGCAGGCTTCGAATACTTCGCGGGCGTAATCATCGCCATCCGACGTGATGGTGCTGATCACCGCCTGCACCGGCGCGAGCCAGAGCGGGAAGTGTCCGGCGAAATGCTCGATCAGGATGCCGGTGAAGCGCTCCAATGAGCCGCAGATCGCGCGATGCACCATGACAGGGGCGACCTTGTTCGAGTGCTCGTCGATGTAGAACGCACCGAACCGCTCCGGCAGGTTGAAGTCCACCTGCGTGGTGCCGCACTGCCATTCGCGGCCGATGGCGTCGCGCAGCACGTATTCGAACTTCGGGCCGTAGAACGCGCCTTCGCCCGGATTGATCGAGGTCTTGATGCGGTTGCCGGACTTAGTCTCGATCTGTGCGAGTACTTTCGTCATCACGCTTTCGGCGTGATCCCACGCGGCATCCGTGCCGACGCGCTTGTCGGGGCGGGTCGAGAGCTTGACGGTCAGTTGGCCCTCGAAGCCGAAATCGGCGTAGGTCGACAGAATGAGGTCGTTGATCTTGAGGCACTCGTCCGCGAGCTGGCCCTCGGTGCAGAAGATGTGCGCGTCGTCCTGCGTGAAGCCGCGCACACGCATCAGGCCGTGCATAGCGCCCGACGGCTCGTAGCGGTGCACGGTGCCGAATTCGGCGAGGCGGATCGGCAGTTCGCGATAGCTCTTCAGCCCGTGCTTGAAGATCAGCACGTGGCCGGGGCAGTTCATCGGCTTGATCGCGAACCAGCGCTTGTCCTCGGCTTCGTCACCTGCGGACTGCGCCGCGAACATGTTCTCGCGATACCATTCCCAGTGGCCGGAGGTTTCCCACAGCGACTTGTCGAGCATCTGCGGCGCGTTGACCTCGTCGTAATCGGCGGCAAGGCGGCGGCGCATATAGGCGATGATCGCCTGAAACAGCGTCCAGCCCTTGGCGTGCCAGAACACGACGCCGGGGCCTTCTTCCTGGAAGTGGAACAGGTCCATCTCACGGCCAAGGCGGCGATGGTCGCGCTTCTCGGCCTCCTCAAGCTGCTTGAGATAGGCGTCGAGGTCCTGCTGGCTCGCGAACGCCGTGCCGTAGATGCGCGTCAGCATCGGGTTATTGGAATCGCCGCGCCAGTAAGCACCCGCGACCTTCATCAGCTTGAAGGCATTGCCGACCTTGCCGGTCGAGGTCATGTGCGGACCGCGGCAGAGATCGAACCAGTCGCCCTGATGATAGATCTTGATCGGCTCGTTGCCGGGAATGGCGTCAACCAGTTCGACCTTGAAGGCCTCGCCCTTGTCGCGGAACACCTGCTTGGTCTTCTCGCGGTCCCATTCTTCCTTGGTGAAGGGCGCGTCCTTGGCGATGATCTCGCGCATCTTCTTCTCGATGGCGGCGAAATCCTCCGGCGTGAACGGCTCGTTGCGGAAGAAGTCGTAATAGAAACCGTTGTCGATTACCGGACCGATGGTGACCTGCGTGCCCGGCCACAGCGCCTGCACGGCTTCCGCGAGCACGTGCGCTGCGTCGTGCCGGATCAGTTCCAGCGCGCGCGGATCGTCGCGGTTGATGAATTCGATTTTGGCGTCCCGCGCGATCGGGTCGGTCAGATCCGACACCGTGCCGTCGAGCGCCATCGCCACGGTGCGCTTGGCGAGCGAGGGCGAAATGCCCTTGGCGATCTCAAAGCCGGTGGTGCCTTTGGGGAATTGGCGCGTCGCGCCATCAGGGAAGGTGACGGCGATCATATCGGGATTCTCGACGGCTTTGAGGTTGGCGAGGCCGAACTGGAATCCGGACGCGGGGGCTTCTTTGTCAGACATCAATTTCTCCTGTTGCTCACTCCTGCGAACGAGCGCAGGTAAGCGATAGGAGAGGGGTATAGCAGCGGAATCGCCCAGCGCAAATAATGAACCGTCATGCTCGGCCTTGTGCCAGGCATCCACGTCTTTTCAGGCCGAATTTGTCGCTAAGGCGTGGATGGCCGGGACGAGCCCGGCCATGACGAGCCTTGCTGTGATCAACTCTTACGCCGTCAGCAGATCCTCGATCATGACCGGCAGTTTGCGCACCCGCACGCCGGTGGCGTGATAGACCGCGTTGGTGATCGCCGCCGCGATGCCAGCAAGACCGATTTCGCCGAGACCGCGTGCGCCCAGTTCGTTGAAGATCGTGTCGGGGTGCTCGACGAACGAGACGCCGATGCGTGGCGTATCGGCGTGCGTGGCCATCACGTAATCGGTGAAATTGCTGTTGATCGCAGCGCCATTCTGCGGGTCGTAATGGGTGTGTTCGAACAGCGCCATGCCGACACCCATGATGACGGCGCCCTCGATCTGGTTGGCGGCGGTCTTCATGTTGATGACGCGGCCGCCGTCGATCACGGTGACGACGCGCTCGACCTTCAATCGCGCCAGTTCCGGCTGCCAGCTCACCTCGGCGAATTGCGCGCCGAAGGAATGCAGCGAATATTTCTTCTTCAACGGATCGTTGAAGCCGCCCTCGCTTTTGCCGTGGCCCTTGACCGAAACAGACCCTGCCATCTCCAGCACGCTTGCGAACGGCAACCCGCCGCCATCGGCCGAGCCGACGGTGGTGCCGGTGGCGACGATCTTGCCGTCCTTGAACGCAAGGTCGCGCGGCTTCTTGTTGGCGAAGGGTGAGTTCGGCGTTTTCACCGCGAGGTCGATGACGGATTGCTGCGCCTTCCGCACGGCCTGCAGCAGTGCGGGAATGACGGACGCCGTCGCGGCCGAGCCGCCGGAAAACGGGCCGGGCGGCAGGTCGCTGTCGCCGAGTACGACTTCGATCTTGTCGGTGGGCACGCCTGCTTCGGCGGAGACGATCTGCGCCGCCGCCGTATAGGTGCCGGTGCCGATGTCCTGCGTCGCGCAGGTGACACGGACGGTGCCATTGGATTTCAATTCGACCGCGGCTTCGGTCGGCATGCGCAGCGCGATCCATGAAGCACCCGCGACGCCCCAGCCGAGGATTTTTCCATCCTTCTTCATCGAGCCGATGTCGGACGTGCGCTTGCTCCAGCCGAATTTGTCCGCGCCGGTTTGCAGGCACTCCACCATGTGGCGCGAGGAGAAGGGCAGGCCGCTGCTCTCGTCCACCTTCGGCTCGTTCATGATGCGGAACTGGACCGGATCAATCTTCAGTTTGACCGCCAGTTCATCGACGGCGGATTCCAGCGCGAACAGACCCGGCACCGCGCCGGGGCCGCGCATTGAGGTCGGCGTGCCGACGTTGCGCCTGGCGGTAGACGAGCGGACGCGCAGGTTCGGCGTGGAGTAGAGAAACGGCGTCGCCTCGCCGCAGTTCTCGCCGTAGTTGTCCGACATCGAGGTGTGGTTGATGGAGTCGTGGCTGAGCGAGACGAGTTTGCCGTCCGCCGTCGCGGCGAGCTTCATATGCTGCTGCGTGATCGGCCGGTGACCGGCGGATTCGAAGTTCATCTTGCGCGTCAGGACGAGCTTGATCGGCTTCTTGAGTTTCTTCGCGGCAGCGGCGGCGATGAAGCTGTGCGCCCATGGCCACAGCTTGCTGCCGAAGCCCGAGCCGATGAAGCGCGCGACGACGCGAATGTTATCCGCCGGTTCGCCGAGAACTTCCGCCGCGACCTGACGATGGTTCACCACCGCCTGACTCGGCTCGTAAAGGGTGAATATGCCGTTCTCGTAGGTCACGACCGAGGCATGCAGTTCGATGGCGGAATGAGTCTCCGTCGGCGTGACGTAGGTTTCGTCAATCTTGACGGGCGCGTCCGCGAACGCCTTGTCGACGTCGCCGCGCTGGCTCTCGGTGGACCATTTCGATGCCTCGAGCTCATCCTTCACGTTGAAGGACTTGGCGTCGTAGGTGACCTTCACGGCATCGGCCGCAGCAGTCGCCTGTTCGAACGTATCTGCGATGACTGCGGCGACATACTGGCCGTAATAGCGCACTTCGTTGTCGGCGAGCGGCGGGCGCTTCTCGTCGATCATGACCTTCTTGCTGGTGACGCGGTTGAGCTTGCCGATATTGCCGGAATGCAGCACGAGGCGCACGCCCGGCATCTTTTCGGCCGCCGACGTGTCGAGAGTCTTGATCATACCTGCCGCGACGGTGGCGCGAACCGGGACGGCATAGAGCATGCCGTCGAAATGATGGTCGGACGTGTAGAGGGCTGTGCCGGTGACTTTCTTCGGGCCGTCCACGCGATTGAGCGGGAAGCCGATCACCTTGCCGGGGTCCACGTAATTCATGGTGCCATCTCGCTATTGGCTCAGGCCAGCTTTGCTGCGGAGTCGAGTGTGTGAACGAGGCAGCGCTTCGCCAGTTCGATCTTGAATCCGTTCTGGCTTTGCGGCTTCGCGTCTTTCATGAAAGCATCCGCGGCGGCGCGGAATGTCTCTTTATCGGGTGCTTGCCCGATGAGCGTCTTCTCCGCATCCGCGTTGCGCCAAGGGCGCGTGCCGACGCCGCCCATCGAGAACTGCGCCGTCTCGATCTTGCCGTTCGCAACCGTCATGACGACGGCGGCGGAGGCGAGGGCGAATTCGTAGGACACGCGGTCGCGCAATTTCAGATACAGCGAGCGCGATCCCTTTGGCGGTGCGGGCAACGTCACATGGGTGATGAGGTCGCCGGGCTGCATCACGGTTTCTTTGTTGGGCGTATCGCCCGGCAGCAGGAAGAATTTCGCGATCGGGACGTCACGTTCGCCTTGCGGTCCGCGAATATGGATGGTGGCGTCGAGCGCCATCAACGCCACGTTCATGTCGGACGGATTGCTGGCGATGCACTGATCGCTGGTGCCAAGGATTGCGAGCGTGCGGTTGAAGCCGTTGATTGCCGCGCAGCCAGATCCGGGATTGCGCTTGTTGCAGGCCATGTGTTCGTCGCGGAAATAGACGCAGCGCGTGCGTTGCAGGAGATTGCCTGCCGTCGTCGCCATGTTGCGCAATTGCGCGGATGCGCCCGAGAGCAGTGCCTGCGACAGGACCGGATAATCACGCTGCACCCGCTCGTCATGCGCAAGGTCTGCGTTGCGGATAGTCGCGCCGATCTTTAATCCGCCGTCGGGTGTCGGTTCGATCTTGGCCAGCGGCAGGTGATTGATATCGATGACGTGCTGGGGCGTTTCGACATTCAGCTTCATCAGGTCGATGAGCGTGGTGCCGCCTGCAAGGAAGCGGATGTCGGCGCCCTGTTGCGCGGTCTGCGCGGCGGAGGCGGCTTTAATTGCGGCATCCACGTCGTCGGCGCGGCGCAGTTGGAATAGATGCATCTGCCGTCTCCTTACGTGCCTTGCCGGACCTGCTGGATCGCAGCAACGATGTTCTGGTACGCGCCGCAGCGGCAGATGTTGCCGCTCATCAGTTCGCGCACGTCGGCATCCGCGGGACCGCACGGCTCCTTCATCAGCGCCACGGCGGACATGATCTGTCCCGAGGTGCAGTAGCCGCACTGATAGCCGTCGTGCTCGACGAAGGCCGCCTGCATCGGGTGCAGATGACCGGGCTCGCCGAGGCCTTCGATGGTGGTGACGTCGTGTCCATCGAGCGCGGCAGCGAATGTCAGGCAGGAATTCACGCGGCGGCCATCGATGTGCACGGTGCATGCGCCGCACTGGCCGTGATCGCAGCCTTTCTTGGTGCCGGTGAGGTGAACGTGCTCGCGCAGGAAGTCGAGCAGCGTGGTGCGCGGATCGATCGTGGCCGAATAGGGTTTGCCGTTGATGGTCAGTTTCGTCTCAACAGCAAAACCCGGCGAGACGAGTGTCTGCGTCGGTGTCATGTCAGCCTTACTTTGGGTTGGCCAGTTGGTGGCAGTTGCGATGCTGGCAGCAGCGATGGTCTGCAGGACGGTCCTGCGATCCGGGCCTGATTTGCCCGGTTCGGATGGATCACGGTCACTCATGCATCCCTCGATGCCGAAATGAAGCGGGGGCCGCCGCCTCGCGGGCGGCAGCATCCGGGATAATATTTAGAACCGTTCCTGGTTCCCTGTATGACTTGATGTCACTTTCATCGGGATCGCACAATAATGTGCCCGAGCGGCCGAGGTTCAGCCGGGCTGGTCGTTGACCCCGCGCCAGCGCGCATAGCGCCACGGCAGATACCAGCGTGCGTTCGCGGGCTTTTCCTTGGGCACGAAATCGAGTCCCGACGTGCCCCACGGCTGGCAGCGCAGCAGCCGCGCCAGAATCATCCAGCCGCCCGCCCATAATCCGAAGCGTTTGATCGCTTCATCGCCATAGGCCGAACAGGTCGGAACGTGGCGGCAGTTGAACCCGATCAGCGGCGAGAGCGTGGAGCGATACAGCCAGATCATGCCGCGTCCGGCGTTGCGCGGTGCGTTCTTCATCGCTTCGCAGGCGCGGCAGCCGCAGGACAGTTTGAGAGGCATGGACTTGATCTGTGTTGTTGTCGGGTAGTTCCGGTTCCGGGAACTATACTGGTTTTTCAGTCACAGTTTCACAGCATCGCGTGGGTTTGAACGTAACATGCCGAATGGATCATGGACGCTGCACTGCCGCACCGTTACGGTTTTCATGATGATGGCGTGACAGGATGCACGTCACACTTTGCCGTCGCCCGGCTCAGGGCTGGAGGGAATTGGAAGTGGGGTCGCTCTCATCTAGCGGCTGGGCGCGGGTTTGCGCCGCGGCTCTTTTTCTTGCGCTCGCCGGTGTTGCCACGCGTAACGAGGCCGCGCAGGCATCCGGTGCCGCTCAGCCGTCATCGCAGCCCGCGCAGAATCCTCACGCTGCGGAGGCAACCCATGCGCCGGAAACGGTCGAGCCGCGTCGCCAGCCGATGACGTTTGTCTGGCACGCCGCGCCGAAAGACCGTTGCGCGCCGGACTGTCGCGACTGGATCGAGGCGGTCGGAATCATCACCGGCGATACGCCCGCGCTGTTCGAAAAGATCGCGACCGGCCATGACCTGTCGTCCGCGACCGTGGTGCTGAATTCGAGCGGCGGCTCGGTGCTCGATGCGCTGGCGCTCGGCCGGGTGTGGCGCAAGGCGGGCCTCTTCACGACCGTCGGTCAGGTGGTCGCGCAGGAGGGTGTGAACGGCAAGACGCGCGCGATCAGGCCGGATGCATATTGTGAATCGATGTGCGTGTTCCTGCTGCTGTCGGGCACGACCCGCATCGTGCCGCCGGAAGCGCATGTGCGGGTCCATCAGATCTGGATGGGCGATCGCGCCAGCGACGCAAGGGCCGCGACCTACAGCGCGCAGGATCTGATGATCGTCGAGCGCGATGTCGGGCGGCTTGCGAAATACACGTTCGATATGGGCGGCACCGGCGATCTCTTGACGCTGGCGTTGAGCGTGCCGCCGTGGGAGCCGTTGCATGAACTGTCGCGGGCCGAATTGCGGATGGGCAATCTCGTGACCGACGAGCCGGTGGTGGCCGATGCGCCGAAACCCGAGCCGTCACGAACGGCGACGGTGGGCAAACCTGCCGTGACCAAGAAGCCCCTTCAGGATCGCGTCGCGACTGCACCGGAAACGGTTGTGCCGACCAAGACGGCGGAAGCCCTGCCGCCGACCGGCGGAGCAGCGCCCGCGGAATAATAACGCGATGATCGATCGATCGTCGTTGTGGTGCAGGTTCTCTCTGCGTCATTCCCGCGAGGCGGGAATCCATAAAGACCGGGTCCCCGCCTTCGCGGGGACGACGTGGATACAGCAATGGCGTGGGCCGCTGCCTGATTATTCGGCCGGGGCTGTGTCGGCGTTGAGCGCGCCGGATGCCTTCTCTTTATTTTCGATCTGGTCGATCGCATCGACCACGGCGTCGAAGGTCAAGAGCGTCGAGGCATGGCGGGCCTTGTAATCCCGCACCGGTTCCAGCACCGCGATGTCGGCCCATTTGCCGTCCGGCGGCGCGCCGTTGTCCTTGAGCATCTTGGTCACGGTGTCGCGCAACCGGCGCAACTCGTCCGCGCTCGAGCCGACGATGTGCCGCGCCATGATCGAGGAGGAAGCCTGACCGAGCGCGCAGGCCTTCACGTCATGGCCGAAATCCGTGACGACGCCGTCCTTCATGGTGAGGTCGATCTTCACGGTCGAGCCGCACAGCTTGGAGTGGGCCGTGGCCGAGGCGTCGGGATGGGGGAGGCGGCCGAGGCGTGGAATGTTGCCGGCCAGTTCGATGATTTTCTTGTTGTAGATGTCGCTGATCATGAAGTTACCCACGGGACCGCGCCCGCCCAAAAGGGCCATTTGGAGCCTTGGCTGGCAGTCCTGGCATCCTATATAGTGGCTGGATCGCAGGAATAAACCTGCCGAATGGACCGGCCGTCCCGGAAAGCCGCGATTTGGCTTCGGGAAGCCGTCCAGACCTCACATAAGGCGTCCGATGGCCCGGTCAGGGCCTCTGGCGACCCGGTGACACTCCGGCCCTGTCTTGGCGATGAAGGGCCGGTCGAACGGAGAGCCACGATGGATGCCGTCATCAAGCCGCTTCGCGGCAAGTTGGACAAAATCGAAGTCCCCGCTTCCGAGATCGATCAGGCCGGGGTCCGCCCGGATCAGCCGCGTCCGTCACGGGACGAAGCCGAGAGCGCGGTGAAGACGCTGCTCGCCTATATCGGCGAGAACCCCTCCCGCGAAGGCCTGCTGGACACGCCGCGCCGCATGGTCGAGGCCTACGACGAACTGTTTCAGGGCTATCATCAATGCCCCGCCGAAGTGCTGAATCGCACCTTCGGCGAGACCGCGGGCTACGACGATTTCGTGCTGATCCGCGATATCGAATTCCATTCGCATTGCGAGCATCACGTCATGCCGTTCTATGGCAAGGCGCACATCGCCTACACGCCGGTCGACCGTGTGGTCGGACTGTCGAAGATCGCGCGGCTGGTCGATACGTTCGCGCATCGGCTGCAGACGCAGGAGCATCTCACCGCGCAGATCGCGGCGGCGCTCGACAAGGTGCTGCAGCCGCGCGGCGTCGCGGTGCTGCTCGAGGCCGAGCACACCTGCATGTCGGTGCGCGGCATCGCCAAGCACGGCGCCAAGACGGTAACGTCGCGCTTCACCGGAATGTTCTATGACAATCCGGATGAGCAGAACCGTTTTCTCCATATGGTGCGGGGCATTAGCGCGCCGTTTTCGGGCAGCTGACGTTTCGCGCGAACCTTAAAAGTTGGCGATAAGTGACCACGCAATCAGGCGACAAGACAGAGCTTGAAGAGGGGCTTTCATTTGCCCCGCGTTTCGACGCGTCCGGACTCGTGACCTGTGTCGCGACCGACGCGCATTCGGGCGACGTGCTGATGGTCGCGCATATGAACGGCGAGGCGCTGCGCCGGACCATCGAGACCGGCGATGCCTGGTACTACAGCCGCTCGCGCAAGAAGCTGTGGCGCAAGGGCGAGACCTCCGGCCATGTCCAGCGCGTCGTCGAGATGCGCACGGATTGCGATCAGGACGCGGTGTGGATTCGCGTCACGCAGGCGGGCGCGGCCTGCCATACCGGACGGCACTCCTGCTTCTACCGCGCGGTGACGAACGAGACCGGCGGCGCGAAGCTGGTGCTCGTCGATGCCGACAAGGCGTTCGATCCGGGTGAGGTTTATAAATAATCTTTCGTCACCTCTCCCCAAAGGGGAGAGGGAGTCGATAGCCGCTCCGTTAACCTTCCATTAACCATAATCGCCCAGGGTGCAGACGGGCCGGAAGGCCTTGCGCACGTCGGGAGTCGTGCACGTCATCACACCGTGTCACCGGGGAGCGGGACACATGGCCATCGACAGTACGACTGCGTCGTCAGTCATCGATTCGGCGCGCGCGAAAATCGCGAGCGCCATCAGGCAGGCCGCGAATGCGACCGGCGCGAGCTTCGATTACCTCGTTTCCACCGCGAAGATCGAATCCAACCTCGATCCGAACGCCAAGGCTTCGACCTCGTCGGCGCGCGGGCTTTATCAGTTCATCGAACAGACCTGGCTCGGCACCGTGAAGCAGGCGGGGGCGGCGTTCGGCTACGGCAATTATGCGAATGCAATCTCGCAATCGCCATCCGGCACCTATTCCGTCAGCGATCGCGCGACGCGCGACCAGATCCTGAAGCTGCGCGACGATCCCGCCGCCAACGCGGCGATGGCGGGCGCGCTGACGCAGGCCAACAATTTCAAGCTTGCAGGCGAACTTGGGCGGCGTCCGACCGACGGCGAGCTTTACATGGCGCATTTCATGGGCGTCGGTGGCGCGACGAAATTGATCTCCGCCGCGCAAACCAGTCCGAGTGTGTCCGCGCCCGCGATGTTTCCGAATGCCGCCGCCGCCAACCGTTCGATCTTCTACAACCGTGACGGCAGCGCGCGCAGCGTGTCGGAGGTTTACTCGGATATCGATTCACGTTTCGCCCGCGCGGCGAATTCGCCTGTTGCACGTTTCGCCGTGGCGTCGGCCGGAGGCTCTTCGCCCGCGATGGACAACGCGGCATTTCTGTCGAGCTTTCCGCAAGGCAGCAGCGCTTCCTCGACAACGCGCCAGATGGGACCGACATTCCACTCGCTGTTTCAGGCCGGCGATCGTGCCGAGCCCTTGTCTTTGACGGTCCGCCAGTTGTGGGGCGCGGGGTCGCAAGCCAATGCCGAGGCACCTGCGGCGAGCAATCCCGATCAGTCGCGGTTCAATCTGTTCAGCGATCCGAAAGGCACGTTCGCCGGGTGAGACCGTTCGCCCAGGTTAACAAAAACTCAACGGCCGCAGCGGTTTATGGTGAACCGTTTATTAAGTGTCATGGTTTACGCTTTCTGACAGTGGCGCCGTGGTCTCGGCGTAGTCAGCAAAGTTGCGTAAGCCGGAACACCCATGATCGTTCGGCAGTTTATCAGTTGGGTTCGTACCGCTCCCGCCGGGGAGCGTGCCGGGGCGACACGGGCATTGGCCCGCGCCTGGCTCATTTCGGATTTATCGCAGGATGATCGGATCGCGGCCGAAGGCGCGATGCTGATGCTACTCGACGATGCTTCGCCGCTGGTGCGGCAGGCGATGTCGGAGGTGTTCGCGGCCGAGCCCGATGCGCCGCCTGCCATCGTCGCGGCACTTGCGGCCGACCAGCCGGACATCGCGCTACCTGTTCTTGAATTCTCGCCATTGTTGATCGACGCCGATCTGGTCGATCTCGTCGCCACCGGATGCCCGCAGGTGCAGTGCGCCGTGGCGCGCCGCGCTGAGCTGCCGGCGCCGGTGGCTGCCGCGCTCGCGGAAGTCGGCGATGCGGCGGCGGTGCTCGAACTGATCGAAAATCCGGACGTGACGCTTGCGCGGTTCTCGCTGGAGCGGATCGTGGAGCGTCACGGCGATCTCGCCGTGATCCGCGAGCAGCTTCTGCAGCGCGAGGGCTTGCCTGCCTCGGTGCGGCTTGCCCTTGCGAACAAGGTGTCGGCGACGCTCGCCCGTTTTGCGCAGGCGTGCGACTGGATCACGCCTGACCGCGCAAGCCGCCTTGCGGCGGAGGCGGCGGAGCGCTCGCTGCTCGATGTCGCGAGCCTGTCGCAGGGCGAGGAGCTTGCGGGTCTCGTCCGGCACATGCGCGAAACCGGTCAGCTCAATGCGGGTCTGGTGCTGCGTGCGCTGTTGTCGGGCAACGCCGGCCTGTTCGAGGCGGCGCTGGTCGAACTCAGCGGATTGCCGCAGCGCCGTGTCGCGGCGCTGGCTTATGGCCGCGGGGCAGGACTCGATGCGTTGCTGACGAAGGCAGGCTTTCCGGCCTCGACTGTTCCGGCATTCCGTGCGGCGGTTGCCGCGATTCTGGAGATCGGATTCGTCGATACGCAGGACGGCGTCACGCGGCTGCAACGCCGCATGGTCGAGCGCGTGCTGACGCAGTGTGAGAGCGAAACGGTGTCGATGCACGATCCGCTGCTGGTGCTGCTGCGGCGCTTCGCGGTCGAGGCGGCGCGCGAGGATGCGCGGTTGTTCTGCGACGAAACTGCGATCGAGGTCGACGCGCAGCGCTTTGTCCGGATCATCGAGGATGCATCGCCGGTCGCCGTCGATGATGAGGCCTATGACGACGATCTTGCGGACGAGGACTTCGAGGAGGAGTTGCCGTTTGTCGAGGCTCCGTCGCTTGCGCCGCATTTCGAGGACGAGAGCGAATTCAGCTATGAGAGCGAATTCGACGATTACGCGCCGCTGGACGAGAATTACGTCGCCTCGAACGACGAATATGCGGTGATCGACGGTCTCGATGCCGAGATCGCGATGATCGTCCGCGAACGCATCGCGGCGTGATGGCATCGTGGGATTAGTGACTTGTCATGGCCGGGCTTGACCCGGCCATCCACGTCTTTCTTCGCTGAAATTATAATTTCAAAGACGTGGATGCCCGGCATAAAGCCAGGCATGACGAGTTGGTGATTCCGTCTAAACCAATTCGCCCTAATCCGCCGGGATGATGCTCGGCGCCAGCACGGCTTCGAGATGCTCGGGGCGGTCCCGATTGGCCTCGATCAGGAATTCATCGGCGAGCTTTCTGAGGCGGGTGCTCAGTTCGTCGGCCGTGCTCGTGGTCTTCACGCGCCCCTTCGGCAGTTCGCGCACGATGGCCTGAATGGCGTGGACGTGATGGGCGATCAGGTCCGATGGCACCGTCGTCAATTCCGGTGCGTGTTCGAGAATGCGGCACAGGCTTTCGGCGGCGATCGCCGCCTTGGGATAGCCGAACGTGGTGGCGTCGCCCTTGATGTCATGGGCGGCGCGGAACAGTTCTTCCCGGTTCTGGCTGGTGAAGCCGTCCGTTACGATGACTTCGAACGCGCATGCGAGGCGGGCGCATTCCTCGTCCATCCAGTTTTTGAATTCGCCGGACAGGCCGGCAAGGGCCTCCTCGGCGCGCGCGACCGGATCGTCGGTGTCGCGTTCGTCCGCATGGCGCACGTATTTGCGCAGCGGATTCGGCTGGGTGATGACCTGATGGGCTTCGAAGGTTTCGACCTTGAGGCCGCCGTTGATGTCTTTGGCCATGGCCGTTATCCGGGGCTGCGGGCTTTATCGAGCAATGACGGCTGCTGCAGGATTTCCGCCTTGCCGCCATTGCGGCGATCGATGCCGATATAGGTGTTGGTGTTGTTGCGGCGCCGGTCCGGTCCGAAATAGCTCTTGGTGCGGATGAACGGGCGGGGCGACACCACCACGTTGAGGATGCGCTGATAGAGGCCCTTGGCTGAAATCGGCTTGGCGAGGAATTCGGTGACGCCCGCGTCGCGCGCGGTCATGACGCGGCGCTTTTCGGAGTGGCCGGTCAGCATGATGATCGGCGCATACGGATTGCCGACGCCGTCCGGCTGGCGGATCATCTGGGCAAGCTCAAGCCCGTCGAAAATCGGCATCGACCAGTCGGTGATGACGATATCGGGGACGTAATGGCTGTACATTTCCAGCGCGGTCGCGCCGTCCTCGGCTTCATAGACTTCGCGCGCGCCGAACGAATGCAACAGCGTGCGCAAAATGCGCCGCATATGCGCGTTGTCGTCGCAGACGAGAAATCGCAGCTTGTTGAAGTCGATATGAAACATGTACAGCCACGTAGAGGACGCCGATACGGGAAAAGTGTAGGCTGGCGGCCGTTAACGTCCGGTTAAGCATAACCGTCCGATCCGAGACATCCTGCAGGTCTCAAACGCCGAACTGCTCGCTTAAAATTCGCTCTTCCAGGCTGTGGCCGGGGTCGAACAGCATGCGGATCGAGATGCTCTTGTCCGTCAGCACCTCGACGCGGGTGACGTAGCGTACTTCATTATGGTCGGCGACGGCGGCGAGCGGCCGGCGCTCGTCCTCCAGCACCTCGACGGTGATATGGGCCGAGGCCGGGAGCAGGGCGCCGCGCCAGCGTCGCGGCCGGAAGGCATTGATCGGCGTCAGCGCCAGGAGGTTCGCGGTGATCGGGATGATCGGTCCCTGCGCCGAGTAATTATAGGCGGTCGATCCCGCCGGGGTGGCGACCAGAATGCCGTCGGAAATCAGTTCGGGCATCCGCACCTGTCCGTCGATCAGGATGCGCAACCGCGCGGCCTGATAGATCTGCCGGAACAGGGCGACCTCGTTGATGGCGTGGTGGATATGCACCTCGCCTGCGGCATCGGTCGCGCGCATCAGAAGCGGATTGATGACGGTCGTGCGGGCCGCGTTGAGGCGTTCGATCAGCCCATGACGGCTGTATTCGTTCATCAGGAAGCCGACGGTGCCGCGATGCATGCCGTAGATCGGCGTGCCGGAGCGCATCCGTTCGTGCAGCGTGCGCAGCATCAGCCCGTCGCCGCCGAGCGCGACCACGACATCGGCATCGTCCACTTCGCGATTGCCGTAGTCCGACGACAGTTGCGCCAGCGCGCGCTGGGCTTCCAGCACCGGGCTCGCGACAAAGGCAATGCGTTGGTATTTGCTCTCGACGGTCATGAAACGCTGGTCAGTCTCGGGGCAGGCCGGATCGGACGTGAATTCCTCAAACCTATCAGGTCTTTGTTTTTCGCGGTACTGGGGGAAATGCGCGCAATGCGCGACCCTTTAACAGCGTTAACGCGCATTGGATGTGCCAATAGGCGAGACGAGCCGCCACCGACATTAACAAGATGTCATGCAGATGAACGCAAACCGTGCAACGGCTTCAGTTTGGGTTCAGTGCACGCGCCTCATCATCGGGCCACGATCACCGCTTCACCCATTCGGTCTGCTGCGTTGTGATCCCGAAACAGGAGTTTGCCATGTTGAAAATCATTTCAGCTGCCGTTGTCGCCGTTTCTGTGATGGCTGCTCCGGCGATGGCCGCGACCATCATCAAGACGCATAATCCGGCGGTTCATTCGCATGTTCTGAAGCGCTCGGTGGCGAATGCCAATGCCCGTGTCATCGTGGTGAAGAAGCATCATCATCACGTGCGCCCGCACCATCACGTCACCAAGCGCGTGATCCATCACCACTATTGATCCCCCACAGCGGCGCGGTTTTCCCCGGCTGTGTTCGCTGAATTGAGCCGGCTCGTGGATTCCCCCTCCACGGCCGGCTCTATTTTGTTTTTAATTGGTCACGAACCGCAGGCCGCCATACACGCCGATGCCGGTTTTCTCCCAGCCGAGCGGATTCTGGTAGTGGCGGTCGAGTGCGTTGTCGATGCGGCCGAACACCGACCAGTTTTGGTCGACCGTGTAGTTCGCCGCAAGGTTGAGCAGTTGGTAGCCCGGCGCTTGTATGTGAATTCCCGTCATTCTATCCGCATCAAGCCATGAACTGACCCAGAGGGCTGTTGCTGTCAGCGTCAGCTTGTCGGTGGCCGCCCACTTGGCCTGCGCGCTCCATTTATGTTTGGGCCTACGAAGCAACTCGGTGTGTGTGACGTCATCCGTCGCAATGGTCTGTGTATAATCGCCGCGCAACGTCAGGCGCTGTGTCAGCGCGAATGAGGTGAATGCTTCGACGCCATGCGTTGTCGCAAGTGCAACGTTTTCATAGTGTGAGTAGGATGGGTGTGCCGGGTCAGGTGCGAGGTTGATGAGGTTGGTGAAGCTGTTATGATACCAGGTCACGCCGAACTGAACACGTTTGTTGAATAGAGCCTGTTCAAACCCGTAATCGTACCCTTTGCTTTCTTCCGGCTTCAGGGCGAGGTTGATGCCAGTATAAGGCCCCCCGTAAATCTGGTCGATCGACGGTGCATGAAAGCCGGTACCATAGCTGGCCTTGAACTTGGTGCCGGTTTCCGGAATGACGATTGCCGGTGCAACACGGAAGGTGTCGTGCCCGCCGAAATGATCGTTCTGGTCATGGCGTACGTTTGACACCAGGAAGAACCGGTCGAAGAAATTCGATTGCCATTCGGCGTAGCTGCCGAGGTTCTGGGTGCTGCCAGCTGACAGTGCGTTATAGGGCGCATATTGTGCAAGGGAGGCCATGTCGATACGGCCTTTTTCGTTTTCATTTTCAACGCCGGCCACGAGTGTTTGCCCCTTCATGACAGCGAAGTCCGCTCGCCAGTACACCTTCGTCCGTTCGCCGCGGAAGCTGTTGTTCGGATTTGCTCCATACAGTGTGAAAGCATAGGGATCGGAGGAGTTTCGTTCAATGTCGGTATAGGTGACGCCGAAATGGTTGTTGAAGCGATCATTGTACAGCTTGAACACGCCTTCGATCAGGCCGCTGAACTGTCGGCTGTTAGAACGGGACTGAATGGGATTGCTGTAGGGATAATTATTGTCCTCGGTGTACCGGAGGTGCGCATCCGTGTACCGGGCGACGGTATTCACCGAGAACATTTCGGAGAAGTCGTGACTGACTTTGCTGTGAAATGTCAGGTTGTCATAGAAATCATTATTGCGCTGCGTGCCGGGTGGCACGAAGGCGGCTGGGGTGACCGGAGTCGAGTCAACCCGCATGTGCGACGCGGTGAACGCATAGCGTGTATCATTGGTCGCACCACTGACTGAAGTTGCCTGATTGAATGTGCCGAACGACCCGCCTTCGAGCAGCATGGACCATTGCGGCGCGCCCTTGCCGGTTTTGGTCGTCATCGAGATGACGCCGCCGATCGCGTCCGATCCGTACAGGCCGCCTTGCGGGCCACGGAGAACTTCGATCTGTTCGAGGCCGAACGTCGTCATCGGGCCAAAGTCGAACGCGCGATTGGGACTCGATGGATCGCTCACATCGATGCCGTCGATGAAGACCTTGGTGTGGTTTGAGTTCGCGCCGCGTATAAAAATGGACGTCTGTTCGCCCGGAGCATATCCCGCGACATTCAAGCCCGGGACCGTCTGCAGCAAATCAGGCACGGTTCGCCGTTGGGTGTCCTGAATATCCTGCGCGGTGATCACCGTGACTGAGTTCGCGATCTGGCTGACCGGCGTCGGTACGGTCGTCGGCGATGTCACCAGCGGGTCGCCGGAATTTTGCACCGGTGCAATCACCTGCTGCGGTGACTGTTGAGGTTTCGGCTTCGCATCGACACGCGCGTTGCGCTTCGGCAAACGGGTGGTCGGTTTGTTCGCCGGAGGTCTCACTTGAATCGTGGGCAGCGGCGGATCGGCTTGCTGCGCACTGGCGGACGGAATGAAAGCCGCGCTTGCCAGCAGTGCCGCGAGCAGGGCAGGCGAGATATGTTTAAACGAAGACGATTGATGCGATGTCATGTTCGGCCCCCACCGAAATCTTGCAGGCGGAGAACGCTCGGCTTTCCAGACGCATGATGTGATGCACGCATCACATCGGGACTGGAGAAGACCAAGGCCATTTCCCCGCAACGGTTATGTCGTGTCACCGCTGCGGAAGCCGCTCCTTCGCGCACCCCGCGCGGCGGATGGATGACCGGAACAGGCAGGTCTCCTGGCTCGCGGATCATCGCCGCTGTCCGCCTTCCCAAGCAGGCTTTACGCCGACGCTCAGTGGCATTGTGGACAGCGACTCACCGCTGACAGTTGCGGGGGCAGCTTCGGAATTGCCGCGCCGGACGAGGTATGCGAAACACCCCTGAGCGCGTCGGCACCGAATTCCCTATTATGCCGGCTCGCGCCGGCACCTGTACCGTGCTTGCAATCAAGCGGGGTGATGGAGTCGTGTCAACGTCACAATGCCCGAGAATCCCCCCGCAATGGACTTCCCCGATCTGCGTTGCAAATGGGAGACAGCGCCGCGCCGCGCGATGCGCCGTGCCATGTTGATTCTTGCCGTCGCTCTCGTGCTCGGCGGCTGCGCGTTCGGCAGCGCCGATTACGATGGTGTGACTTATACCGCCGATGGCGGTGCCGGTGATCAACCGTTTCCGAAGAACTACCGTCCCGAATTGCTGGCGTTCCTGCACACCTATCTGAACGATCCGACCGGCGTGCGCAGCGCGTCGATCGCGGAGCCGATCCAGCGCGAAGTCGGCGGGCGGCAACGTTACGTGTCCTGCTTGCGCTACAGCGCCAAGGATCTCGACGGCAGCTATACGCCCGTGAAGGAACGCGCCGCGGTCTACATCGACGGACGCCTCGACCGCCTGATGGAGACGCCGGGCGAGATATGCGCGGGTGCGAACCTTGTGCCGTTTCCTGAGTTGGAAAAGCTGACGCGGTGAGGCCTTCGATGCAGTTCCGGACGACGATACGACTTGCGGCTTGTCTGGTGCTGTGCGTTGGAGTCGGCGCGGTGCAGGGCGCCGTCACACGACCTGAGATCGCGGGCTGGTACGGTACGCTGAGGAAGCCGTCATGGATGCCGCCATCGTCTCTTTTCCCGATCGCATGGAGCGTGCTCTATATCCTGATGGCGGTGGCGCTGTGGCGGCTGTGGGAGAAGGCGGCACCATCACCCGCGCGCAACTGGGCGATTGGACTGTTTCTCGTTCAACTGGCGTTGAATGCGGCATGGTCGCCGCTGTTCTTCGGGGCGCATGCGACGCGCGCGGCGTTGATCGACATCATGCTGTTGCTTGCCGCGATTGCTGTGACGATGATCGCGAGTGCGCGGGTGGATCGCGTGGCGGCGTGGCTGCTGGCCCCTTATCTCGCATGGGTCGCCTATGCGGCGACGCTCAATGGCGGTATCGTCTGGATGAATTGAGAGCGCGGCGAGCTCCGGGAATCGGCAGACGGACTCGGAACCGGCTTTTCCGCAAGACATGCGCGAAAAAACAAAGCGCGGGACTCTCGCCCCGAATCTCCGTCACATTCCGGGCATTGATCGGGGCGATTCTCGTCCCAGCACTGCCGAGCGAACAGCCATGATGGATCGTGCCCTTACACTCGCTTTGACCGTTGCGGTGGTCGCGAACACGCTTTGCCTGTGGTCGTATATTTGACGCAGGTCCTGAGGCGATGCCTCAGTTGAGATGGCCCTGAGTTGCGGCTTCAATGCGGGTTGAGACATCGACGTAATACTTCAACTGCGAGTTTTCCGTCTCCAGGTGCTCGTTGGCGATCAGGAGCGCGCGGACAGCGCTGCGCAGGTTGCCGTCGCAGCTCGCAATCGTCTCATCGATCAGCACGTCGTAACGGTCTGCCGGAAGTTTTGAAGGCGTCATCGGGTTGCTCCATCCCCCATTCGGAAGTTTTTTCGATGGAGCCCAAGTCCGACGCCCATGAGGCAGTTCGGCACATCCTTACCTTTTGCCCGGTATTCACAGCGTGCCTGTGGAGGATTTGTGGACGGAGGATCGCCCGGCCGGTTCCGGGGGGCGGGAAATGTCCTCCGGGGCGGTCTTGTCCGGCCCGCCCGGCGCTGATAGCAGTGGCGCGTCGCCGGCGTAGCACAGCGGTAGTGCAGCGGTTTTGTAAACCGAAGGTCGGGAGTTCAATCCTCTCCGCCGGCACCATTCAGAACGGCCCGTGCCGTTTGACGCTCTCCATCACCGTCTCCAGGGTTTCGATCCGTGCGCGGTAGGCATCCCGAATGCATTTGGCATCCGTCCCGCAGTTTTCGCGCTTTTTGATGAAAGCGGCCTGCTCGTCCTGAAGGCTGCCGCGCTGGCCCATTGCCACGAACGACGTCGCCCATTGATAGAGGCTGGCCATCCTCGCCTCGGCCTGTCCCAGACCGTAGTCGGAGCAGACGGTTTTCTCGGTGGCGGTGGCTGCTTTCGCGCAGTGGAGCGGCAAATAGTCCGCCGCTGTTGCGGGATGGCAGGCCAGAGCCGGAATGATCGTCACGGCCAATTTGCAGGCTTTGTGGTTCATCGGCGTCTTGCCTCTGCATCGACCGGCATGGTGTAGCCGGGCGGCGCAGTGTCGCCGACGGCACGCCGGAAGTTAAGTCCAGAGCGCGGCCATGCCGGCCCCGTTTCCTTTCCGTTAACCGCTGTTCTTATGCGTATTTTAGTTCCCGATTGCTGCAATTGAACGCTACCTCAGGCTTGCGCGTTAGCCTTACCGCGCGATTGCGGCTGCCTCTTAACTTATGGCGGCCACGTCTGAATTAGGATCGAGGCGAATTCGGAAGGTTATTGTGATGCGTGTCGTTGTTTCGCTGGCAGTCCTGATCGGCAGCACGGTGCTCGCGTGTGCGGATAGCGGCGGGGTGATCGCCGTTCCGGGCAAGCCCGGCGTGCCGGTGATGATCAATGGCCGCGATGCGACCTACGCCATGGTCGAGGGCGACTGGGGATTGGCGCGTGGCGTCCATGTGCAGCCCAGCGTCTATGGCGGCTGGGATCGCTATGAGGGTCCGTCCGTCGGGCATTACTATCCCTCGCTCGGCCGTCGTCCGGGTTATGGCCGCCTCGAGATTCAACCTTCCGCGAACCGGCCGTTGCCGCAGCCTGCGGAAAGCTACCATCAGTCATGGTCGGCGCAGTCCGCGCCTCCGGCTCAGCAGGCCGTGCCGGATTATCCACCAGCGGTGATTGTGGCGCCGGAAGTTTCCCCGCGCTTCAGACGTTAGAGAACGACAAATAACGAACAGGAGAGTGCGTATGCGTTTCAAGAGTCTGGGTCTCGCCGCGATGATCGGCGCGATGGTCGCAACGGCCCCCGCGATGGCCTGCTACAATGGTTGCGGCGGCGGGCTGTTTACGTCGGGTCTGGGTGCTTATGGCTGCGGTTATGTCGCAAGCGGTTGCGGCGTGACGTTCCGCGAGCAGTTGCCGAACCTCGATGCCGGTCCGCAGTATTATTACGTCAACCAGGGACCGACCTTTACCGGCCCGGGCAACATCGCGCCGGTGCCGACCTATCAGGAACGCTCGGTGTCGGGTTGGGCGGCTTACAACCGACCGTATTACTACGGCTACAATGGCGGCCCGTACGCGCACGCTTCGCATCACTATTATGACGGCGCCTATATTCAGGGCCCGCGCGTGTACCGCTATCGCTGGCGCCATCATCGTCATTATCCCCACGCGCGCGTTCATCGCACCAACGTCCGCCAGCATGCTCCGAGTGTGAAGCCGCGCACCCGTTACTACTACACCGGCCATCCGGCCGGGCAGCATGTCGTGCGAGGCAACGCTCACGCGCATCCGGACAAGATGTAAAAAATCGAACGTGGCTGATCTGGTTTCGCTCCTCTTCGCGTGACGCGGAGGGGAGCGTTTTTTTGGAAGCGGCTATTTCATCAAGCCGAGCCGCGATGCACCGATATAGAGCGCGAGCGCGGTGGCGTTCGAGACGTTCAGGCTCTTGATTTCGCCCGGCATGTCGAGCCGCGCGACGGTGCCGCAGGTTTCCCGCGTCAACTGCCGTAATCCTTTGCCTTCGGCGCCGAGCACGAGCGCGAGGGGGCTGCGCAATTCCGTTTCGGCAAGGTTGGTGGTGCCCTCGCTGTCGAGCCCGACGGTGAGGAAGCCGCGCTCCTGCATCTCGTTGAGGGCCCGCGCCAGATTCTGCACGATCACCAGCGGCACCATCTCCAATGCGCCGGAGGCGGATTTCGCCAGCACGCCGGTAGCCTCGGGACTGTGGCGCGCGGTCGTCACCACGGCTTTCACCGCGAACGCCGCCGCCGAGCGCAGGATCGCGCCGACATTGTGCGGATCGGTGATCTGGTCGAGCACCAGCACGATGCCGTCCGTCGGAAGCCTGGAAATATCGAGCGCGGGCAGGGGATCGGCTTCCGCCAGCAGGCCCTGATGCACGGCGTCCGGCCCGAGCCGCTGGTCGATCGCGCTGGGGCGGACGATCTCAGGCGTCAGCTTGTTGAGTGCGATGTTTTCTTCCTCAAGGCGGCGCATCGCGTTTTCGGTCGCGAACAGCTTGCGAATTGTCCGCTTGGGATTGGCCAGTGCCAGGGTGACGGTGTGCCAGCCGTAAAGGATCGTCGGTCCGTCGCGGTCTTCCCGGTTCCATCTGTGAGGCGGCCCGCCGCGTCCGCGCTGCGGAGGACGGTTCGAGCTCTTGAAACGGGATGGAGGATTGCGGCTGGCCATGGCGCGCTTGTCTCATGGCGGACATTGCGAGGCAATCGGCAAGCCGCCGGGCCGGGCGATCTTCAAGCCAGCACTGGACTTTTTAAGGGTTCGCTCCCCGGGAAATAAGCTGCCGTCTTGGTTGACTTTCCCCCATGGCTTCCCCCATAAACGCGCCGACCGGACGCCCGTGAAGGGGCGCGCTTTTTCAACTCATCTTGGGTTGTCCGACCGCCTTGCGGCGGATGGGCCTGATGACACTGAACTCCGGGGGAGTGTCCCGAGTGGCAAAGGGAGCTGACTGTAAATCAGCCGCCGTATGGCTTCGAAGGTTCGAGTCCTTCTTCCCCCACCATCTTGAAAACGCTCGCAGAATTGATTTTCTGCGGGCGTTTTTATCACGCGTATCTGACATTCATCTGACACCGCCTGGCTCCCGAGGGTCTGCCCCTTGCTGTTTGTTCTGCGCCGGGTGCAACGATACCTTATAAGCGTTCGGGCGGGACGACGTGTCAGCGCCGGAAGCCGACCCGCATTCGATCACGGAGGAGAACACGTTGCGTTGGGTGATGCGCTCGAAAATTCATAATGCGACGGTGACGGAAGCAAACCTCGCCTATGTGGGATCGATTACCATTGATGCGGATTTGCTCGAGCGAACCGGACTCTGGGTCGGAGAGAAGGTCCTCGTGGTTTCGAACACCAATGGCGCCAGGCTTGAAACCTATGTCATCGAAGGCGGGCGGCATTCCGGCGCGATTTGCATGAACGGTGCCGCCGCGCATCTCATCAAGGAAGGCCACCAGATCATCATCATGGGATTCGAGCTTGTCACGAGTCCGATGCAGCCGCAGGTGATCTTGGTCGACGAGAACAATCGCTTCGTCCGGCATCTGTCGGAGGTCGCCGGAACAGAGGCCGCTGCGATCCGTGGATGATCGCGCCAGCCCAGCGCGCATCACGCGCGGCGCGGTTTTTCTGATTTAAAAATCAATACATTATGGGAGCGTATTGGAGCGGGTGAAGGGAATCGAACCCTCGTATTCAGCTTGGAAGGCTGCTGCTCTACCATTGAGCTACACCCGCGTCGGCAGATGACCTAGCACGGCTGCCGGGCGGTCTCAATAACCCCGCGAAACTCAAACGCTTGAAACAAAAGCGGTTTGGATAAGGGCGTCACTCGGATTCGCCGGAGGCCTCGTTCCGGAACGAGGTCAGGCGCGAGACGAATGCTAGCATCAGGCCGATGCCGATGAGTGAAAAGACCATGGCGAAGGTCTTCGTGATGGCGGTGGTCGGCGCGAGATTGGCATCGCCGACGGTCGTGAGCGATACCACGCTGAAATAGACCGCATCGAGCCACGACCAGCCCTCCATGGTCCGGAAAACAAGCGTTCCTATCAGGATGGCGACCAGCAGCAGGAATATGATCGCCCTGAATTCCGGATCGCGCAGGCCGCGCCGGAATCCACGGAACAACAAGACCAGACCCGTGATTAGAGATCTCATGCGGCTGGCTCGGATATTTCATCGGCTACCGGGCAAGTGCACACAAGCGGCTGCCTGGCTTTTTCATCCAGGTTCTTGCCACCTTCGCGTTGCTGTTCGGCGCGCTGGGCCGGATCATCTATCTTGCGGCGTCATCGCAATCATAGGATGCCGGCACAGCGCCGTTATGCCGCCGAGCGGTTTTTGATCGCGCCGACGATCGCGGTGAGGATTGCGCCACCGGCGCCGCCGCCCACCACCTGCGTCAGGATCGAGCCGATATCGAAATTGCCACTTTGAATCGATGCCGCCACCGTCGGCCATGCCATCGTGATGATCTGGCCCAGCACGCCGCCGCCAACCAGGCCTGCGATGGTGTTGCCCATGGTGCCGAGATCGAATGTCGGGGAAGTCTTGCCTGCGGCGTTGCCGCCGAGGGCACCTGCAACAAGATTGATGAGAATCTGTTCCATGATCGAGCCTCGTGTTTGCCAACGCGGCAAGTGTAGCATTCTTTATGTACGCTTAGGTCGTCACGGGACCGTGACGTAGTTGCATGCATTCTTGCCTGTGGACCGGCGTACGGGGAGAATTGCCAAGGCTGGTCGATCGGCAAAGGCTCAGGGTTTCGTTCACACACTGAAGGAGCAACGCAATGCAAGGCGATGAAATTGGATGGATTGCGGCCATCATCGTTGGCGGTCTGGCTGGCTGGTTCGCCGAGATGTTCATGAAGAGCGGCACCGGCATCTTCATGAATATCGTGCTCGGCATCGTCGGCGCGGCGGTGGCGAATTTCTTGCTGGGATTGCTAGGCATCGCGCTGGGCGGGTGGATCGGTTATCTCATCGCCGGTTTCATTGGTGCCTGCATTCTGATTTTCGCCTGGCGCGCGATCCGCGGACGGGCCTGACGTTCGCGATGATCGGACGGCGTCCGCCTTGCAGCGGCCGCCGTCATGCGCGTTCGGCGGCGTGAAATTGCCGGTCAGGTATCTTGCTGCTCGGGCTCGGCGTCCGGCCGCGTCACGAGGCGAATGTCGCAGACGATGCCTGATGCGGCATAGTCCACGTCATATCCGCCGCCCAATTGCCTCGTCAGGCTGGTGATCAGGCGGGTGCCGAAGCCTTCGTGCTCCGGGGGCTTCACCGGCGGCCCGCCGCGCTCGCTCCAGCTCAGGCGGATCAGGTTGCCGCGCTCATCCGGTTCCTTGGTCCAGCGCACCTCGACATGGCCGGTGTCGTTGGAGAGCGCGCCGTATTTCATCGAATTGGTGCAGAGTTCGTGAAAGATCATCGCGATCGGCACCACGATCGCCGAACGCAGGTCCACCGGCGGCCCCGAGAGCGTGAAGCGGTGCGCGAGATCCTCGCGCGCGGGTGCGAGCGCTGCTTCCGCAACCTCCCGCAGATCGGCGTGCTGCCAGTTGTGGCGCGTCAGAAGATCATGGCTGCGCACCAGCGCCTGCAGCCGTTCCTGAAAGCCGCGCAGCGCCTCCGGCCCCTGATTGTTACGGAAGCTCATCGAGGCGATGGATTGCACGGTGGCGAGCGTGTTCTTCACCCGGTGCGCAAGCTCGTGGACAAGAATTTCGCGCCGCGCCTCGGACTGCGCGCGCTCTTCCTCGCGCCGCGCATTTTCGTCCATCAGGCTGTCGAAGGTCTGGCCGAGCACGCCGATCTCGTCGTTGCGCCCCTCGAAGCGGTTGCGCACACCGTCCTCTCCGCGCCGCCAGCTTTCGGCCGTGGCGACCATCTGCATCAACGGGCGCCGGATGATGCCGTCGCCGATGAGCCATGCCAGCAGGAAGGCGGCCCCGCTGCCGAGCACGAACAACAGAACGCTGCTGCGGAGCGCGCGGTCGATCGGCCCCAGCGCCTCCGTGCGCGCGATGCCGCTCGATACATACAGCCCGAACGATGTGTTGGGTGCGGGGATGTAGCCGACGATGCGGGTCACGCCGTCGCGGTATGTCGCTTCGGCCGTGCCGGGCCCCGATGACAGCAGGGGCATGTACTTGGTCGGGAAACTGGTGCCGATGTATTTCTCCGGCTCCGGTTCGCGCGCGACGATGATGCCGTTGCGGTCCGCCACGGTCACTGCGCTGCCGGGCGCGAGGCCTCGTTCACGCAATTGCCGGCCGAGCCATTCGAGATTGACGCCCGCGCCGACGATAAAGTCGATGTGATCGCCGGTCATCGCGGGCATCGCGACCGGGACGATGCGGCGGCCGGATAGCCGGCTCACGGTGTAGTCGCCGACGGAAAATTGATGCGTGATCAGGGCTTCGCGAAAATAATAGCGGTCGCTGAGATTGATGGCGGGGACGCTGCCTTCGCTGAAACAGCGCGGCTCTCCGCCCGGCTCGATAATGACGATGGAGGTCAGCGGCGGCAATTTGGCCCGCACGCGCGCCAGATATTGCTGGCAGGCGGTAAAGTTGCCGCTGCGGACTTCCGACGACTGGCTGGCCGCGTGCAGAACGCCCTTGATGCCCTCGAAGACCTGCTCCAGCTCGGACACGGCGAAATGCGCGTTGCGCAAAGCCTCCGCATTGGCGTCCTGGTAGCGGGAATTGCGTAAATCGAGCGAGGAGTAGATCAGGGCGGCGAGGCCCGGCAGGCAGGCCACCAGCACGAGCGCCAGAAGGCGGTAGACCAACGACATGCGGCGCATGGAGGAGAAGCGTCTCAAGCCGCGGTTCCCGATTTCGCAAAGGGCCTCATGGGCTGGATTCATTAAGAAAGCAGGGGCAGGGCGAGTCAAGCCGCGTTATCCGCAGGAAAAGACGCCGGAAATATCCGGCGAGAAGGGCGTGACGAATGCAAAACGGTCGGCTATAGAAGGCCGCCTGTAGGGGTGTAGCTCAGTTGGTAGAGCATCGGTCTCCAAAACCGAGGGTCGCAGGTTCGAGTCCTGCCGCCCCTGCCAGGGTTTCGACGTGCAGCGATTTTGATCTGCATTGACCTCCCGCCAACCAAGCGGGATTTTTTATGCCCGATGCCGGGCTGATATCCGCGTCGTACGAATCCTCCATTCGGCTATCGAACCGGAAAACTTGACCATGACGGTTTCAGCACAGCCCATTCCTTCCGGATTTCGCGCGCCCGAGGGTGTGCGCATCTACGCGATCGGCGACATTCACGGCCGGGCTGACCTGTTGCAGGAGAAACTGACCGCGATCGACGCCGATCTTGCCGCGCGCTCCGGTGTCGAGGCGCTGCGAATCTTCATCGGCGATTACATCGACCGCGGCCCGGACTCGCGCGGCGTGGTGGACATGCTGGTCGAACTGGGCCGCCGCGAGCGCTGCATCTTCCTGCGCGGCAATCATGAGGTGATCCTCCTCGATTTCCCGCAGAACCCGAAGCTCATGCCGGCCTGGAAGTCGGTCGGCGGCATCGAGACGCTGGCGTCCTACGGAATTGCGTCTTCGGCCGAACCGGACCCCACGGAGGCGCTGCAACTCGCCAATACGTTCGAGCGCACGCTGCCGGACAGCCACCGTGACTTCTATCGCGATCTCGCTATCTCCCATGCGGCAGGCGATCTGTATTTCGTTCATGCCGGGGTGCGGCCGGGCGTTCCGCTGGAGACGCAATCGGTGGCGGACCGGACCTGGATCCGGCACGAATTCCTCAATCACGAGGGGCTGTTCGAGAAGCTGATTATTCATGGCCATACCCCCGCGCCGGAACCGGAAATCCGGCCGAACCGCATCAATATCGATACGCGGGCCTTTTCCTCCGGCCGCCTGACCTGCATCTGGCTGGAGGGCGGGCATTTCGGCTTTATCTGAAGAGGGTTGGCCGGACCGGCGCCTTATTCGGGAATGTCGGGATGCCTTGACCTTGCGGCCGGGGCGCAGTAGATAGCTGCGACCTGCTGCCGGCCCGTTCAACGGATATCCGGCGCGGCTTTATCTCCCCGGACAATCGAGCCCGCGACAAGCCTGTATGGCGGCTCATCCTTCAAACGAGGGTTGGGCATCGCGAACGTCTGTCCGGAATGCAAGCAATCTGGCCCGACACTGATTTAAACGCGAGTGGATACCGAGACGATGGCGTTCAGCCCGTTCAAATTCCTGCAGGAGGTTCGTTCCGAGACCTCCAAAGTGGTCTGGCCGACCCGCCGCGAGACCATGATCACCACCTTGATGGTGTTCGTGCTGGTGGCGGTTTCGTCGATCTTCTTTTTCGTCGCGGATCAGGTGATCCGTATGTTGATTACGTTCATCCTCGGCATTCACTAGCGACAGCTGGAACTGACACATGAGCATGCGCTGGTACA
>Ga0153956_1000344_pt1 | contig 55515 bp, 53 predicted proteins | sample TSFL040MetaG_FD_104704 | JGI IMG/M metagenome (GOLD analysis project Ga0153956, IMG submission 104704) | Attine ant fungus gardens microbial communities from Florida, USA - TSFL040 MetaG | ecosystem: Host-associated > Fungi > Mycelium > Unclassified | place: USA: Florida, Wekiwa Springs...
ATGCGGCTCCAGCGCATTCAACTCATAGGGTAACGGGGGAAGTTCAAAAGCCATTTCGGTCTCCTCATGAAAGCGCGAGCGCGACGCCTCACCACTCCGTGTAATTGCCCAGCAATGTCTCCAGAATGGCGCGATGCCCGGCATCGACCAGGGCCAGCAACTGCTCCCGGGACCGGCACCGGGGATAATGGCGCCGCATGAGCCGCCGTCCCTCGTCCTCGTTGTAAAAACTGTAAAGCGCACACAGGAATAGACCGCCTTCGGCATCGATATCTCCCGCCAGCGCGCTTTTGATCACGCGGTAATTCGGCCGCAACTGGTCCCTGTGCAGCGCCAGCTCCAGCCGATGCGGCGCCGCCACCTCGAAATAGTGAAGCCCGGCGCGCCGGACGCCCTGCTTCCACGCGCATAAAAAGCGCGCTTCCCGCTGTTTTTCGGCGCGGCGTGCAACTGTATCAACAATGGGATTTCTTCCTGGCGGGAACGCGCCGCGCCATGCATCTTCCCCTGTTCTCATCCGCATATCCCCGGAAGTTGGCGGTGAAATTCGCGCGAGGACAAGCCGGTGTACAGCACTGTCAACGCGATGATACGCTCGCGCGCAGCAGCTTCCGTGCCAAGCATTTTCATCGTTAAGGAACCTCTGAAAAACGCCGCATCGGCAAGCGCGGTAGTTTTTCAGAGGTTCCTTAAAAATCGTTTTCATTGATTAACAGTATCGTGCACGGCATCGCATTCGATGGCCGCTCGGACGAACCGGCGCTCATGCTTCGCGGAACGTATCTTCCTAGCTCCAGAAAATGGCTTCTCCACCGTGTGCCACGCCGTGCAATTTTTACAGAACGCGTGAAAAAATTTCTGACGATCGGGATGGGTTATTTTGGCTGGACAAATGTTTGCCATCGGCCGATGAAACATGCTTCCATAGACGCAGATTTTTGAAACCGCGTCACCGAAGATCACCCTCGAAACAACAAGCGTATCTCCGCAATCCCGGCGAACCCAGGACGACACGGCATCCAGGATCGCACACGCACCGGACCCAGGGAGTACTGAATGCCATGTTGTCGGACTTGAGTGTTATTTTCCGGTATCGCCCGCGGCCAAAGCCGGCGGCCATCCGCGCTTGCGCAGCTTCATTCGCCGGTGCCGGGGTGTCGCATGCGCGCGCTTGATCATTCCGGGCTGCCGCCGCGGCTGCATTTCTACGATCTCATGCCATCCCGTGACGATCTCGTGCGCGAGGTTGTGGAAGGATTGAGCCGCACGCCCAAATCCATCAACACAAAATTCTTTTACGACGACGCCGGCGTGCAATTATTCGAGCGCATCACGCAGCTGCCCGAATACTATCTGGCGCGCGCGGAGCGCGACATATTGCGGCAATACCTGCCGGCCATCGCCGCACGCATCGGCAAGGATCTCGTGTTGCTGGAGCCGGGCAGCGGCAACTGCGAAAAAGCCGCCCTGCTGATGGACGCGCTCAAACCGCGCGCTTATGTCTGCTGGGATATCGCCATCAACACCTTGTACCGCACCAGTGCGCGGCTCGCCCGACAGTTTCCCTGGCTGGATTGCTACGCGCTCGGCACCGATTACAACAGCGGCCTGCCGCTGCCGCCGCACCTGCCTGACGGAAAACGCGTAGCGTTCTTTCCGGGCTCCAGCATCGGCAATTTCGAAGCGCCCGCCGCGCTGGCGTTGCTGCAGCGCTTATGGGATCTGGCCGGGGCGGGCGGTGGACTGCTGATCGGCGTCGACATGCCTAAATCCGCGGATGTGCTACAGCATGCCTACAACGACCGGCAAAGCGTGACGGCCGCGTTCAATAAAAATTGCCTGCGCCATATCAATGCGCTGACCGGAGCCCACTTTTCGAACGAAGCATTCACGCATTGCGCGATTTATAACGAGGGCGCTCAGCGGATGGAACTGTCTCTGCAAAGCCGTTACGCGCACGAGGTCGACATCGCGGGCACGACCATCCATTTCCGCGCCGGCGAGCGCATCCATACCGAGTATGCCTACCAGTACAGCACGCGCTCTTTCGCCAGCCTCGCGGCCCGCGCCGGTTTTCGGCGCGACAAGACCTGGTACGATCGCAAGCGCCAGTTCAGCATTCATTATCTCGTTGCCGATCCCAACACCGTGGCCATGGATTTCGACCCGGCCGCACAGGAAAATTTCCTGCCGCGAAAAATGCCGGCCATGGACGAAGGCCCCTACGACCTGCCCGAGCGCCGCCACTGAATATTCATTATCTTCATTGGCCTGGGGCCCGCAGTCATTGACGTGGAATCCCGTACTGGAACCCCGGCCTACATGGGATGAGGCGAACGCTGCGGGGCAGCGGACACTGGTGGCGGTTCCACATCGGGCACATGGCCGCCCTCGCCCTCCCAGCGGCTGATATTCTCCGCGACATCCCCGCGCTGTTTCCGCCTGCGTGCCAGCACAGCCACGATACCCACGCCCACAGCCGCCAGCGCGGCCCCTGATAGCGCCACCTTGCTCCAGGTCGCTGCCACCCGGGTTCTCCTGCGATGTATGAATTTAATCTGGCGGTGCCGCATCGGCTGTCCTCCTGCCTCGAAGACTGAACACATCTCCGGCTGCAAGGCCCGTGCCCGAACGAGGCGCTCGCGCATCATCACAGGCATCGAGCGGCGGCGCTCCACAGCGGCGCACGCGGTGCAAACCCACTGGCCGCGGCCTGAAGATCCCGCATCGATTTGCAGCATTTACAAGCGGCTGAAAAAAATGCCGGCTGAGCAACAGCCATTTCACGGCTGAATGTCGAAACTCGGAAACACAACCCGACGAATAACGCATTTTTTAATGGGTCCAATTATGCAAGGGCGCATGGCTTCGCGGGGTTCGTCATTGACGAGAAGATAAGGCCCCCGCGGCAAATCGCTGGTACGGAATGTGCTGAAACGGAAAGTGTTGACATGGAGTTCCCGGGTCGTCCGCTTCCGGGCGGCGCGTTCCATTGAATTTCGTGCGAACCCGGCGGGAGATTTCACAACGCGGACAGGCGGTCGACGACAGGAGCCACACCCACTTGCGCAGGAACGGCCCCGTGAGCAAAAAATATCGCTCCGACAACTCGCACTCCCCTTACTCGCTGCTGGACGCGATGCCTCTGGAAAATGCCGCGCAGCGACGGGAAATCTGTTGGCAGCTGCAACAGACGCTCTCGGATTTCCGGCGCACGCTGGCCATCATGGAAATCCAGGCCCAGTCCAACGAAACCAAAATCAAGGCCATTCTGAAAACGCAGGCGCGCATCGGCCGGCGCTTCATGCAGTTGTGTTCGGTACTGGCCAGGGCGCAGGTGCAGGCGTATCGGGACGAACTCACCGGCCTGCCCAACCGCGCGCTGTTTCTCGACCGGCTCAACCAGGTGGTGCTGCGCGCCACCCGCGCCCAGCGCAAAATCGCGCTGCTGTTCGTCGACCTCGATGGCTTCAAGGAGGTGAACGACACCTTCGGCCACGCCACCGGCGATCGCCTGCTGCGCCAGGTGGCGGACCGCATCACCTCCTGCCTGCGCAGCGAAGACACGGCATGCCGTTACGGCGGCGATGAATTCCTCATCATGCTTCCGGAAGTTGACGACCGCAGCAACGGCGTCAACCGGGTGGCGGATAAAATTCATTGGGCGCTGTCGCGTCCGTACCTGCTCGACAACGAACTCGCGCATATCGGCGCCAGCATCGGCACGGCGATTTACCCCACCGACGGCACCGTTTCGGCGGACTTGATCAAAAAGGCCGACGCGGCCATGTATTCCTGCAAGCGCAGCCGACGGGTGTGAAGCGGGCGCCAACGAATTCGCAACGTACACAGGGAGTGCGGCCATGTCCTTCGAATTGCTCAATATCGCGCTATGGCTGCTCGGCGGCGCCGCGCTGGGAGCACTGGCTTACGCTCTGCTCAACGCCAATGCGGTGTGGTCGCTCGCTCTGAATATGTTGATCGGCTCGCTCGGAGCCGTCGGCGCCGGTTCCGCCTGCTATTTGTCCAACAACACCTGCTATTTGTCCAACAACCTATGGAGGCTGGCCGACGGCGCCTGGATGCATTTCAGCGCCACGGCTTTCGCGGCGGCCCTGGCCGGCGCGCTGCTCTGCCTGGGCATCCTGACGGCCGTAAGCACCGTCGCGGTGTTGCAACGACGCGACCACAGGACACGCATTCTTTTGCACTGAATTTTCCGTGCTCAGTCGGGCCGCGCACCGATTCGTAATCGCGGCGATTTGTCACCGGGCGTCTTGCAAGCGGCCCACTCGCACGCCAGCCAACGAAACGACACCGCTGAAAAATTTTCGCGGCGTATTGTCAACGCTCGGGAGAAGTACCATCAACTCTCAGGAGACGCACCATCAATCTTCAAGAGACATACAATCATCAAGAGACATACAATCAATTTTCAAGAGACATACAATCAATTCTCAAGAGACATACAATCAATTTTCGAAAGGCGTACAATTCATTTTTTAGTGTGTATCGCCAATTTTCGAAAGCCTTGAATCGATTGTAAACGAGAGTCGATTGATAAGCGGTCAAATCGGGTTTTAAACAAGCATCGGGGTTGCAAACAAGAGTCGAGGTTGCAAACGAGAGTCGGGGTTGCAAACGAGAGTCGAGTCGTCAACAAGAGTCGGGTCGTCAACAAGAGAGCGGTTTTTTCGCCGCGGGAGCGTTGCCATGCCGCGCCCAGTGTGGACCGGAATCATTTCCTTCGGACTACTCAACGTGCCGGTCAGCCTCTACACCGCCGAGAAGCGCGTGGACCTGCATTTTCGCATGCTGGACCGCCGCGATCACAAGCCCATTCGTTATGAACGCGTCAACGCCGACACCGGCGAGGAAGTGCCCTGGAACAAAATCGTCAAAGCCTACGAATACGAAAAAGGCAATTACGTCGTCATCGACGAGAGCGACATGAACGATATCGCCCCCGAAGGCAAGGAAACCATCGATATCGAAAGCTTCGTTCCAGCCGCCGATCTCAATCCGATGTATTACGAAAAACCCTACTACCTGGTCCCGGCCAAAAAAGCCGAGAAGGGTTATGTACTGCTGCGGGAAGCGCTCAAGCGCAGCGAACGCGTCGGGCTCGGCCACGTCATCATCCGCACGCGCCGCTACCTGAGTATCGTCATGCCGGTGGGCGACGCCCTGGTACTCAATCTGCTGCGATTCAACCAGGAACTGGTGCCGCTCGATGAATTCGATTTTCCGGGCGAAGACCTGAAAGCCCTGCGCATCACTGAAAAGGAGCTCACCATGGCGCAGCAGTTGATGGCATCGATGGCCGAGGATTGGGACCCCGAATCGTACACGGACGATTACCGCGAGCGCTTGCACGCCATGATCGAGCGCCGCCTGGAGCGCAAGGAAAATCTGGTGCGCACCCGCGAAGAAGCCCAGCCCGCTCCGGATACCGCAACCAACGTGGTCGACTTCATGGCCCTGCTGAAAAAATCCCTCGACAAGGGCCGCGCGCCCGCCGCCGGCAAGACCGCCGCCAAGGCCGCGCCACGGCAGCGGCGGGCAAAATCGAGTGGCGGTCGCACCCGCGCATCCGGCAGATCGGAACCGGCGCCGAAAAGCGGAGCGCGCAAAACGCCGCGCTCGCGCAAATAGTTGTTTTCGAAAAAGCACGAAATACAAAAATCATGAAACCGGCGCAATATGCGCGCGGTTCCAAAAAACTATCCAGGAGACAGCCGCATACGCTCTGACGGTTATACTGAGTGGCGGGTCAATCACGCAGGCAAAACGAAGCGGCTATCGCCGCCAGGACCGCGGACCGGCCTGGAGGCGAAACCGTCGATGAACGAATCAGATTGCGCTCGGCAACAAACGATCGAACTCTTTTTTGACAATGCCATAACACTCGCAGGCGCGCGCCTCCAGTTCGAGGCGATGAGTCACCGTGATGCGTCCCCGGCGGCAATCGATCAGGCCCGCCTTTTTCAGCTTGCCGGCCGCGGTGGTCACGCCTTCGCGGCGCACGCCCAGGGTATGCGCGATCAGTTCCTGGGTGATGCTCAACTCATTCGAGGAAAGACGATCGAGGCTGCCGAGCAGCCAGCGGCACAGTTGCTGGTCGACCGAATGATGGCGGTTGCACACCGCCGTCTGCGCCATCTGCGTGAGCAGGGCCTGCGTGTAGCGCAGCAGGATGCGCTGCAGCGCGCTCAAGCGCTGGAATTCGTCCTTGAGCGTCTGCGCCTTCATCCGATAGGCGTATCCGCCGCTCTGGACAATGGCTCGGCTCTGCATGGTGTCGCCGCCCATGAAGCAGGATACGCCCACGATGCCTTCGCGCCCTACCGCGCCGATTTCCGCCGTGGCCCCGTCTTCCATGATGCACAGCAACGACACGATGCAGGTGGTGGGAAAATAGACGTGTCGCAGCGGTACGCCGGGTTCATGCAGCACTTTGCCCAAGGGCAGTTGCACCAGCTCCACATGCGGGAAGATTCGCTCCCAGTCCTCCGCCGGCAGTGTGGAGAGAAGGTGATTTTGCTGCGCGGTAAATGTGGTTCCCATGGATCGCTCCCTAATCATTTAGACGACGTTGAAGTCAGCGGCGCCGAAAAATTCTTTTTCCCGGCGCCTCCCGAAATCCTGCAAATCGAACCGGTTTTCCGCGGGCAAGATGCCCTTTGCGGCTGCGATGCAATGAGCAGAATCTGTGCCATCCATAACACTCATCGCCCTGTGTCTTTAATGATTTGAAATGACGATGTTTATTCTTCGGGAAGGGGTTTCAGGCGGATTTCGCAGGCTCGAATTCTTTGTAGGATCTGCCAAGCCTGGGGAAAAAAATGCAGGAATCCAGGCATGGCTGCACTGCTGAAACTGAACGCGCCGCTACGCGCGAAAAACTCGCTGGAGGCAGAGAATATCGCGCTTCCCTCCTCACCAGAAGAGGCGCGCGATTATATTTAACACAACTCAGCGGATTTTTTTGCGAGAAAAAATGCACAGCGCGATTTTTATCTGGCACATCGCTTGCTGCCCGCAGACACATAAATATTTTTTCACCGTCGTTGTCCCAACGAGTGGGATCGCCTGTGATTTTTCATTGCAACGCCTGTTTATTTGCAACGAAGGTTTATTTGCAACGACCGCTCGTTGCAGCGCCCAGAGGAGTTTCGTCATGTCTCAACAGCCACCTTACAATGCACCGCCGCCGCGCCAGCAGCGCGGCAATCCCTATACGCACGACCGGGACGGCAACGGCGCCCAGCAGGGCGGCGGAGAGCGTTCACCCTACGGCCGCGATCGCGACTACGAACCCGAACATCCCGAGCATCATTACGCGCATCAAGGCCGCCAAGGCTGGCGCCAACAGGAGCGGGATTGGGAGAAATGGGATTCGCGGCGCGACGAACCGTTCTGGCCGGAAGACGCGGAGCCATACGGTCATGGCCAGCGGCAAGGACCACGCGGACGATACGAGCGCGATGATGCGGGTTATTACTATGACCAGGGTTCGAACGACGACTATCGCCATTCGCGCGGCTATCGCGGCGCTGCGGGCCACCCCCAGGGCGATTCCGGCGACTATCGCGGCGAAGACGCCCCGCCGCTCAGATCCGGGGAACAGTGGCCCCAGCACGGTCAGCCCGGGCAACGCCCCTACCGCGACATGAACGGACTGTCAGAACGCGGCTATCCGAATCGCTACCGGAGTGAAGACGACCCGCGTCACTTCCAGGGCAGCAGCGGCGAGGCGGATGTGTATCGCCCCGAACAATATTCCGGAGGCGGCAGCTGGAGCCCCGCGCCAACCGGCTCCCCGCATCAGTTGCGTTATGCGCGGGACCATGACGGCGCCGGCGCGTCCCATCCGGAAGCGCAATACTCAGAAGCAGCCTATCCGGGAGTCCCAGGTTCAGGAGCACGCGGTTCGGAAGCACAAAAACCGGCAGGACTGAGACCGGCGGGACAACGCCCACCCGTCAATCATCGCGGCCGCGCGCCCAAGGGTTATACGCGCTCGGACGAACGCATCCGCGAAGATCTTTGCGAACGCCTGAGCGAAGATCCACGGGTGGATGCCTCGGACATTTCGGTCTCCGTGCAAAGCGGGCTGGTCACGCTCGAAGGCAGCATCGCCGACCGCTCGCAGAAACATCGCGTCGAAGACATCGCCGACGCCTGCAATGGCGTATGCGACGTTTACAATCGCCTCAGCGTCGCGCCGAGGCAGCGGCGGCCGGCGGGCCATCGCGGCGGGCCCGACCATCCACAGCGGCGGCGCGATTGACTTGGCGCTCGATTGACTTTAGCGATCGATTGACTGGCGCTCGATCGGCGGCATATCGATTGACGGCATGGACGCCTGGCACGCGGGCAAAAATAAATCGGGACCGCAACAACAACGCGCTCACAGGCCGCTGCGCCGCTCCTCATCGGAAGAGGAGTCGCGCTTCGCGGCCTGGCTGCGCCGCACCCGCGGCACCGTCGGCTGCCCGCCCGCCTCCATTTCCTCTTCGTATTCCTTGAGCCGGTTGTAAATGGTTTTCAGGCTCAGCCCCAGGATTTTGGCGGCGCGTTCCTTGGAGCCCTTGCAATAGGCCAGCGTGCTCAGGATCAGGCGGCGCTCGACTTCGGCCACGGAGCTGCCGACGCAGACGGTGAACGACGGACTGTTCGGATCGGCGATATCCAGCTCGACCGGCAGATACTCCAGCTCGATCACTTCGTCGGCCATGATGAATGAGCGCTGTAATACGTTTTTCAATTCCCGCACGTTACCCGGCCAGGAGTAATGTTTCAGCGCGGCCAGCGCGCGGTTGGACAGCGTTTTATGCGTATTCTCCTGCTGGTTGAGTTCGGTGATGAAGCGCAGGGCCAGCAGCTCCAGGTCTTCGATGCGCTCGCGCAGCGGCGGCAGATGAATGGGAAAAACCTGCAGACGGTACAGCAGGTCCTCGCGCAACTTGCCGGCCGCGACCGCCTCCTCCGGCGTGCGGTTGGTGGCCGCGATGATGCGCACGTCGGTATCGATGGCCTGCTGCGAGCCCACGCGGAAGAAACTGCCGGTTTCCAGGACCCGCAGCAGCTTGACCTGGAGCTCGACCGGCATTTCGGTGATTTCATCGAGGAAAACGGTGCCGCCGGCAGCCCGCTCGAACAGGCCCTTGTGCTCGCGCACCGCGCCGGTGAAGCTGCCTTTTTCATGGCCGAACAATTCGCTTTCGATCAGCTGCGGCGAAATGGCTCCGCAGTTGATCGGCACAAACACCTGTTTGTTGCGCCGGCTCAACTCGTGAATGGTCTGCGCCACCATTTCCTTGCCGGTGCCGCTTTCGCCGGTGATCAGCACCGTCGCCGCGGTCGGCGCGACGCGTTCGATCTGATCGTAGACGCGCTGCATCGCCGGTGAATTGCCCATCAGGCGGCCGAAATGGCCGAGCCTGCGCAACTCGCCGCGCAAGCTGCTGATTTCGGATTTCAACTCCGGCGGCCGCGCGACGCGCGCCAGCAGGCGCTGCAGCTGATTGATCTTCACCGGCTTGATCAGGTAATCGACCGCGCCCAGCCGCAGTGCGCGAATCGACGTTTCTATGCTGGCATAGCCGGTGATCACCACGATTTCCGTGTCCCCGGACGATTCGGTCAGCAGCTCCATGCCGTCGCCATCGGGCAACACCAGATCGAGCAGAATCAAATCCATGCGGTGTTCGGCCAGCGCGGCGCGCGCCCCGGCCAGGGTGGCCGCCGTGTGCACCACAAACCCTTCCCGGGAGACGATTTCCGCCAGCCCCTGCAAGGTGTTCGCGTCGTCATCCACAATCAGGACATTGGGCATGATCCGCAACTCTCTGTCGTGGTGGTCCCATCCGCCTGCCTGCGCGCGGCGCTCTATTCGTGTGACCGGGCCAGTGCGCACTCTCGCACAGTGCGCCGCTTACAGAGGCAGGCACGCAACGTCTGTGCCACTGAAAAACTCGGCCCGCCTGCAAAAAAACCGAGGCAATGACAGGGGCGCCACGCTGCAACCATCCAGGCGAAAAGAGCAATCCGCGCGCGCCGGCCAGGATTTTTTTTGCAGCGCCGATGCGACGGACAGGTCCCTGCGCTCAAGACAAACTTCCCCATGCCACGGACACGGCGCCGTTCAAAATTTATAAACGACACCGAGCGAGTAGAGATCCGCATAAGCGCTGCGGCCCACGTATTTGATGCGGTATTTATCCCAATCGCCGCGGACCGAGAAATGGCGGTCAATGTCGTATTGCAGTCCCAATCCATAAGTCCAGTCGAATCCATTTTCGCTGCCGGTGCGCGTTCTCGGAGCGCTGGCGGTCACCTCGCTCCAGCTGTAAACGCCGCCGGCCTTGGCGAACAAGTTGAGCGGCCCGAGCGGCAGATTGCCGACCAGATCGAGATCGAGGCCCTGGGCTTTGATCTGGCCGCCGTCCCGATCCGCCGAGCCGAGGTTCACATAGCCCAGCTCGACGCCCACGATGCGCAGAAACTGCATGCCGCCCATCAGCTTGTACGCCAGATCGTGGCGGTCGCAGCTGAAACCCGCCGCGCAGCGCCGGTCGTCGAAACGGGATTGGCCCAACGCCGCGCCAATATAGGGATCGGTCGCCGCGGCGAAGCGGCGGCCCGTGTCGCCGCCTTCATCGGCGAAAGCCGGCGCCGCGATCAGGCAGGCGCCAACGACGCTGCTCCAGAACCGGATCGTTTCCATGATGAGCACTCCTTCCACAAATCGCGGCGGAAAATACCGGCACAGCGAAAGCGCCGGCACCGCCCCGGCAGAAGTGCAAGGATTCGACCAGTGCAAAAAACACAAAGCGCGACAAGGCAACGATGCGCTCAGGAACCGGCCTTGGCGGAAGTTTCCGGACAGTTCGCGCGCGAGCCCCAGTTGCAGCTGTACACGTAGGTGAATTCGGCGCCGAGCAGAAAAATCTGCGCCGAGTAATAAACCCAGGCGATCAACACCACCAGCGCCCCGGCCGCGCCGAAGGAAGAGGAAATCGCGCTCTTGCCGATGTACAGGCCGATGACGAATTTTCCCAGCGCGAACAACACCGAGGTCAGCGCCGCGCCCAGCCAGACATCGCTCCAGGCAATGGCGACGTTGGGCAGGATCTTGTAGATCAGCGCGAACAGCACGGTGATGACGCCGAACGACAGCAGGAAGTTGATGAGGTGCAGCAGCATCTCCAGGCCTGCGAAGCGGTTTCCCCACAAGGTGCCGATGGCCGCGATGGCCGCGCTCAACACCAGCGACACCAGCAGCAGGAAGCCGATGCCGAGAATCATGCCGAAGGACAGCAGGCGCGCACGCAGCACATTGGCCACCGCGCCGCGCGGCGGCGTCTCGACATGCCAGATATGATCGAGATCGCGCTGCAGTTCGCTGAACACCGTGGTGGCGCCGATGAACAGGGTGACGGCGCTGACCACGACGGAAATGAATCCGCCGTGCACATCGCGGGCACTGAGCAGGATGGCGCGCACCGCCTGCGCGCCGTTGTGACCGATCAACGCTTCGAACTGATCGAGCAAGGCATCCTGCGCCACGTTGTTGCCGAAAATCAGCCCGGCGACGGCGATCACCATCAACAACAACGGCGCCAGGGAAAAAATCGTGTAATAAGCCAGGGCCGCGCCCATGCTCGACGCATTGTCGTTGATCCATCCCTGCACCGAGTCGCGGGCCCAGATCCAGAATTGCTGTGCTCTCACCTCAACGTCTCCGTCGCATCTTCCCGCGCAAAACTCGCAGGCGTTCGATGGCGGTTTTTGCAGCGGCCGGTGCAAATAAAACTCTTCTGGCCGGCGCGGTTTTCGAGAAAAACTTACAAAGCCTTGTAAATTTTTCCCGGTGAGCCGGTCACCAATCCCGACATGCACGCAAATTCGTCAAGCGCAGGCCGGAACAGACACCTCTTCGATAAAACCCCGGGACTCGACGAAATCCCGGGGCGACTCGCCGAAACAGCGGGTGACAGAGCTCAACACTCCCCCCATTTATGCCGGCTCAGCCGGGCAACAAAGCGTTATTGCGCAATCCGGCCCGGCATGACCGGGAGCATCGCGCGTCGATCGCGCCGGCACTGCGATCGGAAGATGGATTGACGGTCGATCGGAAAATGGACTGATGACCACGCGCTCAATTCCGTGGCATGGAAGCTGCTTACGCCCACACGGGCTGAAGACCTGCCGGAAAAATTGAAGACCTGTCGGAAAAAACTTTCATCGCGCCCGGCTTCCGACCAGCAGTTCGACTGACCGCACCCGATATCCCCAAGATATCAATAAAGAGGGAGCGCCCCACATGGAACACCGTTGCAGCCAACGTATCGCCGCGCAGCTGAAGCTGCTCATTTATAAAAAATCCCTGCCCACCGCATTGGGAAAAGTTAAAAACATCAGCCACAACGGTCTGTTCGTTTTGACCGAATACAGCGACTTCTACAGCAACCAGATTCTGGAAGTCGAATTCCTTTCGTTAGCCGCGCAGCGAATCGGCAGCGCCCGCTTCAAATCGATCGTCGTGCATACGCACAACAACGGCCTGGGACTGGAGATCGACGATCACGACTTTCGCGGTTACAGCACATTGCTGAAACAGACCCGCGCCCTGTATGGCCTCGACCTGCACGATCCTCGAAACACTTATCGCCCTCGCCTCTGAACAGGACACCAGCACCATGCCATCCAAACCCACCTCCATCGGCCCCGGCACAACGCACCCGCGCGCGGACAGGATGCGCGAGGCTTCCGCGCACGATTCGGGCGAGATGAAATCAGGAAGCGACAACAGCGACAGCCTGAGCGGCGACATGCTGAGGGACGATCCGGAACCGGATGTGGGCGGGCGCGACGCCGATGTCCTGCTCGACGACAGCGACATTGAAACGCCCGCCGGCGGCGACGTATTGATCGACGACGAAAACGACAGCGGCCATGAAGCGCCGGGAAAAAAGCCGGCCTGAAGGCGGGTCTGCGCTCAGGTCACAGCCAGGCGCTCGGCCGCGTCCAATAATGTGCGCAGTTCGTCGAGATCGAGCGGTTTTACCAGATGATGGGAAAACCCCGCGGCCAGCGCCGCCTGCCGATCGCGCTCCTGGCCGTAGCCCGTCAGCGCCACCAAAGTCATCGGCTTCAGTTCAGGCATGCGGCGCAAGGCGCGCGCGAGTTCGTAACCATCCATGCCGGGCAGCCCGATATCCAGCAGCGCAATCTGCGGACGAAATTGCCGGACTTTCTTCAGTGCCGACAGGCCATCGCACGCGGTCTCGACGGCGTATCCGAGCCGCGCCAGCAATGCCTGCAACAAGGTGACCGCATCGATGCTGTCGTCCACCAGCAGAATGCGCAGCGCATTGGACGATTGGCCCACGCGCGGCCGCGTCGGTGTTCGCGCCAGCGGTTGGCTGTGCCCCGCGAGGGGAAGCTCCACGACGAAGCGGCTGCCCTGGCCGGGGCCCGCGCTGAAGGCCTCGACCTGGCCGCCGTGCAATTCCACCAGCTTTTTGACCAGCGACAGGCCGACGCCCAAACCCTCCTGGGCCTGATCGGAACAACGCCCGGCTTGCGTGAAAAAATCGAAAACGCGCCGCAACTCGCTGGCCGCGATGCCGATGCCGGTGTCCTCCACGATAATCCGCAAGCGTCCGCTCACGACGCGCACCCGCAGCCCCACCACACCGCCGCGCTCCGTATACTTGGCCGCGTTGTGCAGCAGATTGGCGATCACCTGCGCCAGGCGCACGGCGTCGCCCTCCATCCAGATTTCAGCGTCGGGCAAACTCACATCGAGCCGATGCCGGCGACTGTCGAGAAAAGGCCTGGCAATGTCCAGCGCATCGAAAACGAAACGCTTCAGCTCAACCGGTTCAAGCCGCAGGCGCAGCTTGTCCTGGGTGATGCGCGCCACATCGAGCAGATCGTCGACCAGTCGCGACAGGTGATCGATCTGCCGCCCCAGCACTTCGCGCGCATCGATATGCAGGCCGCCGAACGCATCGCCTTCGCTGAGGCGCAACAGTTCGACCGCGCTGCGCATCGGCCCCAGCGGGTTGCGCAACTCGTGAGCGAGCGTCGCCAGAAATTCGTCCTGCCGCTGGCCGCCCTGGATTTGCAGGCGCTCGCGGTCCTTGCGCGATGAAATATCCTGGGAAATGCGCGCGGCCCGATAAAATTGTCCGCAATCGTCATACACGGGGAAAATCCGATCGTGGATCCAACGGATCGATCCGTCGGGGCGCACGATGCGAAACTCCAGGTCGTAACTCCGGCTTTGCGCGAGCGTATCGAAAGCCGCCGCCACCCTGGCGCGGTCCTGGGGATGCACACTGCCGATCCAGCTCATGAAGTCGGCATACAACGGCAGGGAGCTGTGGCCCCACACATTGTCGTAGGCGGGATTCACATACAGCAGCGCGGGTTGGCGCGGACTGAAAATCCAGAATACATCGGCGCTGTTTTCCGCCATCTGCCGAAAGCGCTCTTCGCTTTCGCGCAGCTCGCCCCGCACCCGGCCGAGCCGCAACAGCGCGCGCACATTGGCCACCAGCTCGCCGGCGTCCACCGGAGAGGACAGATAATTATCGGCGCCGCTATCCAGCGCCCGCGAATCGCCGCCGCCCGGCTGCAAGACCAGCACCGCCGCGCCCGCGTCGTCCTGCTTGATCCGGCGACAGACCTCCAGCCCGTCGAGATCCGGCAACTGCATATCGAGCAATACCAGGTCGGGCGCGTACAACCTCACCTGCGCCAGCGCGTCGCGCCCGGAAACCGCTTCCAGGACCCGATACCCCGCATGCCGCAGCGTACGGGATTTCGCGCAGCGCGCGCCGCTATCGTCGTCGACATTCAGAATCACTGGCTTGTTATCGTGCATAAGCTCAGTTTCGCTGATTCGGAGAAACGGATTGCCGGTATGGAATCGACATGGATTTCACCGGCGCTGGCGCATCCGCTGCGAACTCGCCGAACGCCGGGCGCCCATGACACGTAAACGATGGCGCGCTTGCAAGGCGTCCGGATGCGTTATGAAAACCCGCGCGCTTCCCGAGGGTTCAAAATCAAAAACTCGAGCGCCGGTTTCAGGCCTCAGGCTTTAAGAGGATCGAACAAGGGCTGCGCATGCACGTTGACGCGGCGGCGTTCGACTTTCAGAACAATGCCGCGGCGCTCGGATTCCTGGCGCAGACGCAGTACCTGGCGTTGCACCGCCTCCACTTCGCGCGCGCCGAGCTCGTGCAGGCGGCCGTGCAATTCGGCCAGATAACCGAAGGTTTTTCCCGGAAACTGTTCGCAGTACGCATGATAAAGGCGACATTCCTCGAAGCGTTGCAGGCGCTCACGCTCCAGCTGCTCGCTTTCGCCCAGCATGCGCAGCAGCGTGTAGTCCAGTTCGTTATCGGAAAGAATACTCGGCAACAACTGCTCCAGCGGCGCATCCCTATCCGCATTGCGCGCGGTCAGCTGCTGCAGTTTTTTCTCCAGATAAACTTCCGAGAAACGGTACCAGGTGAGGCCGCGATGCATGGCCGCGTCCAGCGGGCGCAATTGCCGCTGCGCCAGCAGCAGTTCCAGCTCGGAAAAACTGGCCGGCCGCGCCTTCAGGCCATGCAAGACCCGCTTTACGTCGTCGCCGCACAGGATTTTCAGCTTGGTGACAACCTCCCAGTGATGCGGCCGTTCGAACAGGCTGTTGTCGTCCAGGAAAAAATGCGGCGGCTTGTCGGCGCGCGCGGGCTGCACCGCGGTTTCGGTCACCTCTTCCAGCAACGCGCAATCCTGCAGGTCGCCCGGCGTCACCGCGTCGAAATCCTTGTCCGGCACCAGCGGCAGGCCGGCGCCGTCATAAGCGCGCGCGATCACTTGCATATACAGCGACGCCGCGCGCTGGGGATGATCGAACGCGGATCCCTTTCCGCCGGGAATGCAGCGCCGGGAAAATCCCTGCGCGAGAAATTCCTGCCCGATCGCGGCCGCGCGCCGCGCGAACAACGCGCCGCCGGCGACGCTTTTGCGCAGGCGCAATAAACAGATATTCGTGGGATCGTGCAGGCCGCACTGGAATACGGCCAGCCGCCCGACGCCGGTGCCGACCGCTTCGATGAAAAGTCCCTCGCCGACACACAGCGCGCCGTGGCTGAAGCGCGAACGGGTGGCTTTCTGGATGATGTGGCTCGGCCAGCTCTCCGGATCGTCGAAACTCATGGGTACGCGGGTGAGCAGGATATCGCCGGGAAGCACGCGGCGGGCGGCCAGCGTGCAGTCGGAAACTGGCGTTGGATTTTCGAGGCTGTTTCGTCCCTTGATGTTTTGCATGGTCGTTTCCTTTCGGGTAAGGCAGCGTGATCGGGAGCAGTCCGATTGCGACGGCGACGCCGGTGGCCGCACCATGTTATTCAGCCTGCCCTGTCTTTTGCGCTCTCGAAACCGGCCCCTGAATCCGTCCCGGCATCGTGGACCTCCGTGTTCGGATAACAGACCAATCGAACGGCTTGGATTGGATTGCGGTTATCACGAATAAGCAAAACGTATACCTGATTAAATGCTCTCTCATCCGGAATGCGTGAACATGTTTTCATCGACGCATCGTCATGAAAAAAACTCGTGCTCGGTGTTCCTTCAGACAAACGACACACCGGGAATGAAGCTCAGGCTATCGGTACAAACGGAGAAACCTGTACCTAAAAAAGCCGCGCGTTTTTGCGTTTTCAGCGGCGTTTTTACAAGCCGCTGCAACAATTACAGGGCGGCCTGAAACGTGCAGACAGCACTAAATCAAAAGCTTCGTGCTAACGCAATTTTTTTTGCTGATTTTTGTATTTTCCGTAGCTGGCCACTTCGAAATGTCCGCTTTTTTTACGGTTCGCCACCCCCAAGTGGTAGCATTTTTCCGGATCGGCATCGACGATTCACGCAGCGCGATGAGCACCATTTTTGTACTCAGAATCGGTAAGACAAAGCGATCGCTCCGAACTCGTCCGGCTCATCCTGCGTCGCGAACTCCCGCGTGCGCAAAATCTCCGTCAGCGTGACGCGCCACGATCCCCCGCCGATAACCGCGCCGGCCTGCATCTCGCCCAGCCAGCTGTTTTTGGAAACGCTGTGGCTGTCGTGGTCGGTATTGCCGTCGAGAAAAATATTGTGCTCGACATAACGGCCGTGCAGGCCGGCGAACAGATACCAGTAAAGCGGTTGATTGGGCGTGAAGTACTGGCTGCCGGCCGCGCTCGGCCGGATCAGGGGCGGCCCGAAATCGGAACCGGTTCCCGAGCCTGCGCGCAGAGTGAATCCGGTGCCGGCATCGCGGCGCGCGGTGCCCAATGTGAACGCCGCGCGCGGCACCACGTCGCAGCGGTTGTCGACCAGCGTCAGCATCCATTCGCGCTGGTATTGCAGATCCAGCGTGGTTTCGTTGTGCAGCTGGTGGTCCCAGCCGCGCGGGCGCTCGCTGCCGGTGAGCGTATGCACGAAACGCTGCACGCTGGCCGCGCCCGAATCGGGTCCGACACGCCCCAGCACCAGATCGATTTTATCCACGTGGCGGTCGTCCTGGCGGTGGTCGGTGAGCAGGCCGATGCTGGCGTACAACCAGCCGGCATAGGGACGATCGTCCTTGATCAGGTCGGTCCGCTCGATATCCGACGGCGTGTAGATCTGCTGGCCGACGGACACCGCGAAACGGCTTTCGACGTTGGGCTCGTAAAACGGCATCCAGGAAGCCAGTTTAAGAAACCACGCCGGCTGATAGGTATCGCTGACATAGGTCACCTCGGTGCCGTGCGTGTAGTGCTTGTCGGTGCCCGCGCCGAACAGGTCGTTTTCCAGCGCCACGGTCAGCGTGCCCTTGCCGTCCTCGGCCAACGCGGCGGCGGCAAACAGGCAGGCGATAACGAACCCCGGGAGCGGTAGCGATACGCACGGCGGTTTCGCGTGTTTTGTCATCGATGCCCACCAGGCGAAATAACGGCAACCCTCGGGTTATGACGTTACTCATTGCGATGGGCGGAGTGTGTATCGGTTCGCCGCAATGCGGCGGCGAACCGTCGTTGCGTGAATTAATTGACAATTCACGTCGGTTTTTTAATCGATGCGATGCGGCCGGCTATACCCATTCCGCCAGCGATAACGCTTTGGGAAGCGGCGCATCGTCGGGCAGCGGGCTCGGATCCGGTGGCGGAATATCGATCGGGGGCGAGTCGGGAAATTCCGGGGGCGGCGCGGGCGCGGGCCGTTCCGGGGGCGTGGGTTCCGGCGGCGTCGAGGGCGGGGGCGGCTGTTCCGGAGGTGTGCCGGAAAGCGGTACTGGAAGCGCACGCCGTGCAGGCTTTTTCATCGTCCTTGCTCCCCGCATTTGCCCACTGAACGCCATTCCGGCGGCGCGGCGCCGGCTCGGTTATTCCGAACGATCGGCCACATGGCAGCGACCCATGCAGGAACGCCCGCGCTTACCAGATACCTTGCAGGCGTACAAAATCGATGGCTTTTTCGTCCTTCGCATTTTTATTGTATTCAACACGCTCAAGCGCGGCGCCGCGTGCATCCGGCCGCGGCGGCACCGGCGATGCGCGCCCTGCCTCGTGCCTGTCGAACGCGTGCCTGTCAAACACATCGTTGTCAAATACATCATTGTCAAATACAACGGACCGCGGCATCGCGCCGGCATCGTGAAGATGCACCAGCGTAGCGGACCGGGGCAGCAACATCGCCAGCGAAAACGCCAATATGCACGCCGCTATTTCTACACGCATTGCCATTGTCCTTTTATTACCCAGCGCATCCCTTTTCATGGCCGCCGCTTCACCGCAACGGGGCCTCCCCGTTTTTCCCGTACCATTTCGTATTCCCTGTCCAGTCTTTGTATTCCCTGTTCCGTCATTTTTTTCGCGCATCGCGCTGCAATGGCAGCACCCGAAAAGCGCTCGCCATAGGCCTTTCCGAAGCAGCAAATGCCGTGCCGCGGCCCGGGTTTCGGACAAGCGTCACAGCGCAATCGGAGAAGCATGCGCGGCCACGCCGCGTGCCCCGGTGAAAAGAGATTTGCCGTCGCCATGCGCCAGCATCGCGAACGTTGCGCTCGGGAAAATTTTTGGCTGCGCTTTTGTACAACTTACAAAATCGTTTGAACTTGCCGCGCCTGCGCGCGCCTGTTCGACCGCCCGCTGTTTTTTCGCCCGCCTTCCCGCGTCGCCGCCATCCATCGCCAGGCGATCCCTCACCTGGCGATCATTGACAGGCGATGGGCGACTGGCGGACATCCATGCGCGCGAGCGGGACCAAAGCGACACCGGGCACGAGTTGACGCCCGCGCATGCGACTCTTTATGATGGCCGCGCTTCAGGTGCCCCCGCGATGTTCATCCACGGGGTGAAACGGGAAGCCGGTGCGCGTCCTGACCCTCTGGCGCAATCCCGGCGCTGCCCCCGCAACGGTAAGCGAGCCCAGGAAATCCACACACGGCCACTGCGTCAGCGCGGGAAGGCGTGGTTTTCCAGCCGTCGACAAGACGGTCCTCTCGCGAGCCCGGAGACCGGCCTGACGGCAAGGTGCTGATCTGCGGCGGGCAGAGGCCGGACCGGTATCCTGCGCCTGGGCGCAACCGTCTGCTGCAAACCCCCTCCCCTGTCGGCGCGTTTCCGAATTCGTGAAGGAGAGATTTGTCATGCAGGCGCCATCGCTCGTTAAACACTCAGAAGCCGTTGTTTCCCAAACCCGCCTCGCCGGCCTGGGCGCCTTGTGCGCCGGTGCGCTGCTGATCGCGCTGGTCGGTTTCGCTCCCATCTCCGCCGTGCACAACGCGGCGCATGACACGCGCCACAGCTCCGCCTTCCCCTGTCACTGATTTCACTATGTCCAGAGAATCCTCATTGCGGCCGCTGCTGTTGGCGGCGGCCGCGGCCGGCCTGTTGGCCGCGCTGGCCCTGACCTTGTTGCAATCGCTGTGGATCACGCCGCTGATTTTGCGGGCGGAAACCTACGAGAACGCGACGCCGGCAGCGCACGAACACAGCCATGAACACGGTGACGCGGCCGCGCCTCACGAGCACGAACACGATCCCGACGCCTGGAAACCCGAGGACGGCTGGCAGCGCACGCTGTTCACCGTCGCCGCCAACGTCGTGATGGGCGTCGGCTACGCGCTGTTGTTGGGCGGCGTTTATCTGCTGTGGCGGGCGCCTTCCAACGCCTTGCAGGGAGCGCTGTTCGGCATCGCCGGCTTCGTGGTTTTCTTTGCCGCGCCGGGCCTGGGACTGCCGCCCGAATTGCCGGGCACCGCCGCCGCCGAGCTGGGCGCCCGGCAACAATGGTGGCTGGAAACGGCCCTGGCCACCGCCGCCGGCCTCGCGCTGCTGATAGCGCAATCGCGCTGGTGGCTGCGGGTCGTCGGCGTTGCCCTGTTGCTCGCGCCGCACCTGCTCGGCGCTCCGCAGCCGGACGCGCCGGCAAGCCTCGCTCCGGAGACGCTGCAGCAGCAGTTCCGCGTGGCCACCACGGCCTGCAACGCGCTGTTCTGGCTGTTGCTCGGCACGCTGTCGGCGACGCTCTGGCGCAAGACCAGCCGCCCGCATGCCTGACGCCGCCCGCGCGGGCGGCTGAACACACAACGCCAGGGAACCTCTGAAAAACGTAGCGAGTGCCGCCGAGGCAAGGCAACAATGAGCGAAAAACCGCCGTTTATACGTCAATCCATGAGGATTTTGAGCGCATTTTTAACGCCGCATCGGCAAGCGCAGTAGTTTTTCAGAGGTTCCCTAGGTGACAGCGATGACAGCGCGCTCCAGTTTCGCGGCACACCGCCGGCGGCCAATCGCCGCGATCCGCCGCCTGCCGCGAGCGCGGCCTGGCCTGCGCGCGCCGATCGGAATGCGTGTGTTTCTCCACCGCGCGGTATCCACCCCTTCATGCGCCGACCGGGCCGTGCCCGGCGTCGCGAAACCGCGGCGGATTCTTTTCATTGCCGGCCAATCGCAAGTCGCTTTGCCCACGCCACGACGGCGGCGTTATGCGATCGATAACGCCAGCGCCGCGAAAATCCTGCGCCGGCCGCCCGAGCTCGACGTCGCATCGCGCGGCCGGGCCAACGGCTGCCGGCATCCATATCGTCACAATCCGCAAATCCCGCCGGCGATTTTTGCGGCGACGCAAAATCTCGCCGCCACGCCCGGCCAGGAAGAAAAAGGCAAACGCCTGATCGCGGAGCTGGAAGCACGCGGCGAAACCATCGGCGAGAACTCCCGTGAAAACCATTCTGTACGTCTGTGAAACCTGCGGCTTCCGCGGCGACGCGCCGGAGCACTCCGACGGCGCGCGCTTCGCCGGACAGATACGGCAAAGTCTCGACCGCGAACCCATCGCCGATCTGGAAGTTCGCAACACACGCTGCCTGATGGCCTGCAAGCGGCATTGCGCGGTGCATCTGCGCGCGCCCGGAAAAATCAATTACGTCATCGGCGATTTCCAGCCCACCGCGGCGTGCGCGGACACCCTGCTGGATTACCTGCGCCATTACCAGATTTCGGACAGCGGCCAGGTGCCCTATAAATCCTGGCCCGAAGGCATCAAAGGTCATTTCGTCGCGCGCACACCGCCGTTCGACGACGCCGGCGATGCCTGAACCATTTTCACGAACCCAGAGCGTTTCACGAACCCGGAGCGCCAGCGCGGAGCCACTTCCATGCAAACACAAAAAATTCCCGCCACCATCATCACCGGCTTTCTCGGCAGCGGCAAAACCACGCTGCTGCGCAAAATCCTGAGCAACCCCGCGGTGGGCGGCGACGGCCTGCGCATCGCCGTGATCATCAACGAATTCGGCGAGCTCGGCATCGACCGCGAAATCCTGAAAGGCTGCAACATCGGCTGCGATGAGCAGGAACAGGCCGGGCAATTGTTCGAGCTGGCCAACGGCTGCCTGTGCTGCACCGTGCAGGAAGAATTTTTCCCGGTCATGGAGCAGCTCGCCGAACGCCGCGGCGAATTCGATCATCTCATCATCGAGACCTCGGGCCTCGCCCTGCCCAAGCCGCTGGTGCAGGCCTTCAACTGGCCGTCGATCAAGAACGCGTTCACGGTCGACGCCGTGGTCACCGTGGTCGACGGCCCCGCCACCGCCGCCGGCCAGTTCGCGGAAAACCCGGTGGCCGTGGACGCGCAGCGCCGCGCCGATCCGAATCTCGATCACGAATCGCCGCTGCACGAATTGTTCGAAGACCAGCTCGGCAGCGCCGACCTCGTGGTATTGAGCAAAACCGATCTCATCGACGCCGCCCAGCAGCGCGCGGTGGAAACGCTGGTTCGCGAGGAAATCCCGGCCGAGGTGAAAATCGTCGCGGCACAGCACGGCGAACTCGATTTGAATATCCTGCTCGGCCTGAACAAAGCCTCGGAGCAAACCATTCACCTGCGCGCCGATCATCACGGTGAGCACGGCGAGGAGGATCACGATCACGACGATTTCGATTCGGTCGGCGTGGAGCTGGCCGCGGTGGATCGCGAGCGCCTGCTGGCGCTGCTGCACGAACTGGTGGAAACGCACACCATTTACCGCGTGAAAGGCTTCGCGGCGTTGCCGGGCAAAGCGATGCGCCTGGTGGTGCACGGCGTGGGCCGCCGCTTCGACAGTTATTTCGATCGCCGCTGGCGGGAAGGCGAAACGCCGCGCACCACGCTCGTGCTGATCGGCCAGGACCTGGACCAGGCCAGCCTGCAGCGCGCGCTCGACGCCGCCGCGGCCGATCCGGTCGCGTCCTGATGCATCTGCTCGCCACCCGGCCCGGCGGTTTCGTCGACGATGCGGCGGGCGTCGTTCGCGTCGAACAGGACCCCGCCGATATCGTCGTGCTCAGCGCGGCGGATACCACGCTGTCGCTGCTCGCCGCCGCCTGCGCGCGCCTGCCGGACGATTTTCCGTCGGTGCGCCTGTGCAACCTGCTGCACCTGCGCCAGAGCGCGGCCGTCGATTTATATATCGACGAGGTGCTGCAGCACGCCCGGGTGGTGATCGCCGACCATCTCGGCGGCGAATCCTACTGGCCCTACGGCACCGAGCAATTAATTGCGCTGGCGGGCGAACGCGGGCAGATGCTGGCGATGTTTTCCGGCGATCACACCGAGGATGCCAATCTGCTGGCGAAAAGCACGGCGCCGCGCGCGGATTGCCAATTGTTGTGGCGTTACCTGCGCGAAGGCGGCCCGGTCAACGCCTTGCAGTTTTTTCACCATATCGGCGCGCGGTTTTTCGCCCTGCCGCTGCCGGCGATGCCGCCGAAGCCCCTGCCCGATATCGCGATTTACGCGCGGGGATCGCGCGTGGGTTCCATCGAGGACTGGCGTTCGCAATGGCGGGACGGCGCGCCGGTGGTGGCGCTGACGTTTTATCGCGCGCACTTGCAGGCCGGCAATACCGCCGTCTTCGACGCATTGATCGATGCCTTGCGCGACAACGGCCTCAACCCGCTGCCGGTGGCCCTGAGTTCGCTCAAGGACCCGCTGTGCCTGACCACCTTTCAGCAGTTGTGCGCGCAACACGAGGCGGCGCTGGTGCTGAACTGCACGGCGTTCAGCATCGCCACGCTCGACGCGCCGCAACAGGCGCCGCTCGCGGGTCGCGCGCCGGTGCTGCAGGTCATTCTCAGCGGCGGCAACCGCGACGACTGGCGCGCCGACAACCAGGGTTTGAATCCGCGCGATATCGCCATGCAGATCGCGCTGCCGGAAGTCGACGGCCGCATCATCACGCGCGCGATCAGTTTCAAAAACAGTTCGCGCCGTTGCGAGCGCACGCAGATCGACGTCGTCGAGTATCAGGCCGATGCGGAACGCGTGCGCTTCGTCGCCGAACTCAGCCGGCGCTGGTGCCATTTACAGCGGACGGACAATGCGGATAAAAAACTGGCGCTGATCCTCGCCAACTATCCCACCCGCGAGGGCCGCATCGGCAATGGCGTCGGCCTGGACACGCCCGCCTCCGCCATCACGATCCTGCGGCTGCTGCGCGAACAGGGTTATCGCATCGACCCGGTGCCGGACAACGGCGATGCCCTGCTGCGGGAATTGTTGCAGGGCGTCACCAACGATCCCGAGCAATGGGCGCTGCGCCCCGCGCGGCAAAGCTTCGCGCTCGCGGACTACCGCCGCTATTTCGAGCAGCTGCCGGCCGCGAATCAACAGGCCGTGATCGAGCGCTGGGGCAGTCCCGACGCCGATCCGATGCTGCGCCAGCAGCGTTTCATGATCACGGGCATTCGCCTGGGACATATTTTTGTCGGCATCCAGCCGGCGCGCGGTTATCACCTCGATCCCTATTCGACGTATCACAGTCCCGATCTGACCCCGCCGCACTACTATCTCGCGTTTTATTTCTGGCTGCGCCACGTGTTCGCGGTCGATGCCGTCGTCCATGTCGGCAAACACGGCAATCTCGAATGGCTGCCGGGCAAGAGCGTTGCGCTGAGCAACGAATGCTGGCCGGATATCCTGCTCGGCCCGCTGCCGCATTTTTATCCCTTCATCGTCAACGATCCGGGCGAAGGCAGCCAGGCCAAGCGCCGCGCGCAGGCGGTGATCATCGATCACCTGATGCCGCCGCTGACGCGGGCGGAAACCTACGGTCCGCTGCAGGACCTGGAACGGCTGGTCGACGAATATTACGAAGCGTTGATGGTGGATTCGCGCCGCGCGCGCTGGCTGCGCGAAAAAATCCTCGCGTCCATCATCGAGCGCAACCTGCATAGCGATCTCGGCCTCGAACACCCCGAGGACAGCGCCGCCGAGGAAAACCTGCTGGCCAAAGCCGATGCGTATCTGTGCGAGCTGAAGGAATCGCAGATTCGCGACGGCCTGCATATTTTCGGTCATTCGCCGCAAGGCCTGCAGGAGCGCGACACGCTGCTGGCGCTGGCGCGTTTTCCCGCCGCCGACGGCCAGGGCGGCAATGCCGGCCTGATCGGCGCGCTCGCCAGGGATTTGCAACTGGGCGATTTCGATCCGCTGGCCGCGGACTGGGCGCAACCCTGGAGCGGTCCGAAACCCGATGCGCTCGCGGCGGTCGACGCCAGCCCGTGGCGTCATTGCGGCGACACGCGCGAACGCCTGGAATTATTCGCCCAGCAATTATTGAGCGATCCGGCGCGAGCGACCGGACTGCCGGCCACCAGCCAGGTGCTGGAGCGCGTGCGCACGCAATTGCGGCCCGCCCTGGCCGCCTGCGGCGAGCGTGAACAACGGGGTCTGCGCGATGGCTTGAACGGCCATTTCGTCGCGCCCGGCCCCAGCGGCGCGCCTTCGCGCGGCCGCCCCGACGTGCTGCCCACCGGACGCAATTTTTATTCGCTCGATACCCGCGCGGTGCCGACGCCGGCGGCCTGGCAGCTCGGTTTCAAATCGGCGGAGCTGCTGATCGAGCGCTACATGCAGGAACACGGCGATTTTCCGCGCGCCATCGGCCTTTCGGTCTGGGGCACCGCCACCATGCGCAGCGGCGGCGACGATATCGCGCAGGCCCTGGCTTTGCTGGGCGTGCGCCCGCGCTGGGCGGCGGGCAGTCATCGCGTCACCGATTTCGAAATCCTGCCGATGTCGATCCTCGACCGGCCGCGCATCGACGTCACGCTGCGCGTATCGGGCTTTTTCCGCGACGCCTTCGCCAACGTCATGCAACTGTTCGATGCGGCGGTCCAGGCCGTGGCCGCGCTCGACGAACCCGAGGACATCAATCCGGTGCGCGCGCGCATCGAACGCGACAGCGCGGCATTGCGCGAGCAGGGCCTGGATGCGCGGGAGGCGCGGCGCCAGGCCGGCTGGCGCGTGTTCGGCTCGAAACCCGGCGCCTACGGCGCCGGCCTGCAGGCGCTGATGGACGAACGCTCCTGGCAGGACGACGCGGACCTCGCGAACGCGTTCCGCGACTGGGGCGGCTACGCGTACGACAGCGCGCATTTCGGCGCGCAGGCCCCGCAGCGCTTCAGCGAACGCCTGGCGCAGATCGATCTGGTGCTGCAAAACCAGGACAACCGCGAGCACGACCTGCTCGATTCCGACGATTATTATCAATTCCAGGGCGGCATGACCGCCGCCGTGCGCCATTACAGCGGCCGCCAGCCGACGATTTATCACGGCGATCACAGCAATCCGCAGGCGCCGCGCATCCGTTCGCTGCAAGAGGAAATCAGCCGCGTCATCCGCGCCCGCGCCGTCAATCCGAAATGGCTCGACGGCGTGAAGCGCCACGGTTACAAGGGCGCTTTCGAAATCGCCGCGACGGTGGACTACCTGTTCGCCTACGACGCCACCGCGCGCGTGGTCGGCGATTATCAATACGAGTTGATCGCCGACGCCTTCGTCAACGACGCCACCACGCGGGAGTTCATGCGGCGCCACAATCCGAACGCGCTGCGCGATGTCTGCGAACGTTTGCTGGAGGCGATGCAACGCGGCCTGTGGCAAGAGCCCGGCGCATACCGGCAACAGGTGGAAAGCCATCTGCTGGACAGCGAGCAACAATGGGAGACCCGACATGAGTGAAGCGGACACACCGCTGTTTCCGTTCAGCGCCCTGCTCGGCCAGGATGTCCTGAAGCGCGCGCTGCTGCTGGCCGCCATCGACACCGGCATCGGCGGCGTGCTGATCGAGGGCCCGCGCGGCACCGCGAAATCCACCAGCGCCCGCGCCTTGGCCGAGCTGTTAGATCACGGCCGCTGGGTCACGCTGCCGCTGGGCGCGAGCGAAGAACAGCTGATCGGCTCGCTCGATATCGAGGCGGCCCTGCGCGGCGGCGAGGTGCGCTTCGCGCCCGGCCTGCTGGCCAGGGCGCACGGCGGCGTGCTGTATGTCGACGAGGTGAACCTGCTGCCCGACGCGCTGGTGGATCAGTTGCTCGATGTCGCCGCCAGCGGGCGCAACCGCATCGAACGCGATGGCATTTCGCACACGCACGCGGCGCAGTTCACGCTGATCGGCACCATGAACCGCGAGGAAGGCGAACTGCGGCCGCAGCTGCTCGATCGTTTCGGCCTGGCGCTGGCCGTGGAGAATTGCACCGATGCCGCCCTGCGCCGCGATATCGTGAAAACCCGGCTGGCCTTCGATGCCGATCCCGCCGCGTTTCGCGCGCGTTTCGCCGAGCGCCAGCAAGCGCTCGGCGAGCGCATTCGCGCGGCCCGCGCCCTGCTGCCCGCCCTGGAATTTTCCGACGCGGTGCACGATCGCGTCAGCCGGTTGTGCATCGAGGCCGGCGTGGATGGCATGCGCGCCGATCTGGTCATGCTGCGCGCGGCGCGCGCGCTGGCGGCCTTGCAGCACGACGCCGCGATCACGCCGGCGCACGTCGACAGCGTCGCGGAGCTGGCGCTCTATCACCGGCGCAATGCGCACACGCCGCCGTCCGGCGACGCTCGCGACAATGACGCGCCCGATGCCGGTGACAGCGATACCGAGCATCGCGCCGGCGGCGCTGACAATCCCTGGGGCGAAATGCCGCCGCAGCCGGTGACGGCGCTGCCCGTCAAAGGAGTCAAGCCGCTGCCCGCAAAAAAGCGCTGAACCACCGCGGCGCGGCGGTGGATGCCAGGAATCACGGCAAGCGCTGGCGGGGTCCGGGGCGCGCTGCGCGCGGCGGCGCGGCGCAGCTGTTCCGCATTCATTGGCCGCGCACGCTGGCGGCAAAGCGCAATCGGACGCTGCGGCGCGAACATCTGCGCCTGCGGCCGCAACAGGCGCAGGCCGGCGCGCTGCATTGCTTTCTGATCGACTGCTCCGGCTCGATGCTGGCCGGCCAGCGCCTGGCCTTGGCCAAGGGCTTGTTGCTGCAATTGTTGCAGCGCGCCTATCAACAGCGCGCGCAGATCGCGGTGGTGAGTTTTTCCGGCGACAGCGCGCAGTTGCGGCTGGCGCCGACGCGCGCGCGCCCCGCCACCTCGCAATCGCTGCTCGATTGCCTGCAACCGCTCGGCGCCGGCGGCGGCACGCCGTTGACGCAAGGCGCCGCACAGGCGGATGCCGTGCTGGCGCGCGCGGCGCGCTGCAATCCCGCGCAGCAGCGCTGGCTGTGGCTGCTCACCGATGGCCGCAGCCCGACACTGCCGGCGCCGCCCCGGCACAGCGATGTGCGCATCGTCGTCGATTGCGAACAGCAGCGCATCGCCCTGGGACGCTGTCGCCTGCTCGCGCGGCAGTGGCAGGCGGATTACTGTATTCCCGAGGATTTGCTGAGCGGCGCGGCGACGCGCTGACACCGATCAACCGATATCCACCACCCTTGTGTTTTTTGCAATGACTGGAGACCTGCAATGAATCTCGAAACAGATGCCGCGCATCAAAGAATGGCGGAGAAACGCAACGCCGGTTACGAGAAAAAACAGGCGAAGGCCACGCTCGAAAAAGGCTTGCTGATCGTCGTGACCGGAACCGGCAAAGGCAAAACCACCAGCGCGCTGGGCATGGGCCTGCGCGCCGTGGGCCACGGCATGAAACTGGGCGTGGTGCAATTCATCAAGGGCGCCAAGGAAACCGCCGAGCGTCGCCTGTTTGAAAACTTCCCCAACGTCGACTGGTTCACCATCGGCGACGGTTTTACCTGGATCACGCAGGACCGCGCGCGCGACGTCGCCACCGCGCAAAAAGCCTGGGCGCAGGCCGCGCAGTTGATTGGCGACACGGGCTACGACATGGTGATCCTGGACGAGCTCAACACGATCCTGAAATACGAATACCTGGAACTGGACACGGTGCTGGCAACGCTGCGCGCGCGTCATCCCATGCAGCATGTGATCGTCACCGGCCGCCACGCGCCGGAAGCATTGATCGAGGCCGCCGATCTGGTCAGCGAAATCCGGCCGCTCAAACATCCCTACAAGGATCAGGGCGTCAAGGCGCAGCGCGGAATCGAGTTTTGAAAATCGCGGCGCGCCGTCGTCATTTCAGCGGCGCGCCGGCCAGCGCCTGTTTCACCAGGCCCGCGATCATCATCAGCAAAGCGCCGCCGACGCCGCCGCCGGCAATCTGGCTGGCGAGGCTGACGATATCCAGGCCGCCGCCCGCCACCGCGGCGCCGAGCCCCGGCGCCATCGTCGCCAGCAACTGACAGCCGCCGATACCGCCGACCAGGCCGGCCAGCGTATTGCCAACGGGACCGAGATCGAATTTTTCGAGCAGCCCGCCCGCGACATTGCCGCCGACGGCGCCGGCCAGCCATTGAATGAAAAGCGCAAGTGTCATGTCGTCCCCTCGCAGGAAAATGCCGCGAGCCCGCTCACACGGAGCATCTGGCGAGCACAGCCGGACTATGCGCCAAAGGACGCGCCGTCACAGCGCGGATTCCGACAGATGCGCGGGCGCGCAAAACATGAGTGGGAGTAGCAAGGGACACGACACGCTCGGCAAAAACTGTTTGCCGGATCGCCGTGAAAAAAAGATCGGAAAATTAAAACCGGTTCAACCCAAAAAATGGGGGCCGGAAAACCGGCCCCCTAACGCAATCAGCGCGCGTGGAACGCCAGGAGAAGACGTGTGCGCGCGGCAACCCTATACCGCGTGTGCCCCGGTCAGAAGCATTTCTCCAACTGCACCCAGTAGCTGGCGGGCGGACGGATCGCGCCGAAGTAGGTTCCCGCGGTCAGCAGCGAGTTGGTGGTGCCGAACTCCTGGCCGCGATCGTTGGTCAGGTTGTGCCCGATCAGCGCCACGGTCCATTTCTGTTCGGTATCGGTCAGAGCCAGGCGCAGATCGACCAACACCGTGCTGTTCGCTTTCAACGCGTCGGAGTCCGCCAAGTCCGTATACATGCTGTCGGACATGCTGACCGACAAATTGGCTTGGAACTGCAGCGAACCCACGAGCGGCTGCACATAATCGACGGAGACGCTGCCGCTGTTGGTCGGAGCGTTGGCGAGCGATTTATGCCCCAGATCCTGCGGATCGTCCTTCTCACTGCGGCCGGTCATGGCCTGGGAAATACTCAGCGGCGCATTCGGGAACGAACGGTACCTGGCTTGCAGATAAGCGTATTGCGCGCTCACCGAAACCGTCTCCGTGAGTTTCCGACGCGTATCGAGTTCGATGCCTTCCGAATAGGCTTCCGCCGCGTTGCTGAACTTCACGCCGCCGGAGTTCGGATCGATGTTGGCCACCTGGAAGTTTTTGAAGTCGGTGTGGAAGATCGCCACGCCCAATTGACCGCGTCCGTCCGCCAGCGTCCATTTGCCGCCCACGTCGTACGCCAGCGATTTTTCCTTGTCGAACGGTGCCGGATACGCGAGTCCGTCGGTGCTGAAACCACCGTTTTTATAGGCGGTCTGGATGCTGGCGTAATACAGCGCATCCGGGTTCGGCCGGTATTCCAGCTTGCCCGCCGGCAATAGCGCGCGGTCGTGGTGGGTTTCCTTGTAATCCGGCATGCCGGGAATCCCGACGCCGACGCCGCCGACGAAAAATCCCTGCGCCCCCATCGTATAAGCCGCAATCTGATCGGAATCGAGACCGAGTGCAGCGAACGATTCGGGCGAAAACAGCGGATTGCCGTTCAGGTCGGTACGTTCGTCGAAATGCTTCTCCTGAACGATTTTATCGTCGGAGTAACGCAGGCCGACAGTCAGCGTCAACTCATCCGTGAAACAAGAGAAATATTTTTGTATTACGCCGCAAAAAACAGACATGCCCGCCCCTCGTGGAACCGGGATTGGCAAGGGATATGAAGGGGCTCGCCACGCCCGCCGTGAAGCGGGCGCGGCCGAAAGTCACAGGGCCAGTTCGATGCTGACCGGGCAGTGGTCGCTGCCCATGACGAAGGGATGAATTTCCGCGGATTTGACCCGGTCCTTCAACACCGCGGACACGAGCACGTAATCGATACGCCACCCGATGTTGCGCTCGCGCGCGTTGGCGCGGTGGCTCCACCAGGAATAATGGCCGTTTCCTTCCTTGAATAAACGCAGCGTGTCGACAAACCCCGCGTCGATGAAATTCTGAAAGCCCTCCCGCTCTTCCAGCGTGAAGCCCTTCTTGCCGCGATTCGGCTTTGGATTGGCGAGATCGAGCTCGGTGTGCGCGACATTGAGGTCGCCGCAAAAAATCACCGGCTTGGTTTTTTCCAGATGCTGGCAATGGGCCAGGAACGCCGGGTCCCAATGCTCATGACGCAGCGGCAGGCGACTGAGGTCTTCCTTCGCGTTGGGCGTATACACGGTGACCACGTAGAACTGCTCGTATTCCGCGGTGATGACGCGCCCCTCGGTGGAGCTGTCACGATCCGAACCGTCCTTCAGGTCGTAGCATTCGGCAATGCTTTCGGGAAATCCGACCGAGGTGCTGAGCGGTTCCGTGCGGCTGAAAATCGCCGTGCCGGAATAACCTTTTTTCTCCGCCGAATTCCAGTATTCGCAATATTCCGGCAGATCGATCTCCACCTGGCCGCGCTGCGCCTTGGTTTCCTGCAGGCACAGGATGTCGGGCTTGTGCTCCGCCACGAACGGAACAAAGACGCCCTTCTGGATGACGGAGCGGATACCGTTGACGTTCCAGGAATAGATTTTCATGCAGTCCCCTCGCAGCGGATCGCGCGCGGGCAGCGGCACGATGCTCGCGCCGGAGCCCGCGACATCCGCCGATTACGCGGTATAAAAACGATTGAATTGCTCGATGAAATCGCCGAGCGAAGCTTTCGGCAGGTCGTTGATGCCCGCCGCCGCGGCGCGGCCGCCGCCGGTGGGGAAGCGGCGGCACAACTCGTCGGCGCCGGTTTTGTTGCGCAGCGGAGCGCGCACGCTGACCAGATAGTTGCCGTTGCTTTTTTCCGTCAGCACCGCGTGGGCGCGGGCCGGAAACTGGTTGGTGAGATCGTTGCTGTACACGCCGCTGACACGGCGCGCCCAGGCCTGGTTCGGCAGAATGAATACCGCCGCGCTGTCGGTGGCGCGTTCCGGCTGCACCGCGGCGGCCGACCCCATGTCGTCCCGGTAGCCGTTCTCCAGTTTCTCGAACTGCTCGCGGCTGTCCTTGATGAAAGCGAGCGGATCGGCATAAGGGCTGACCAGCTTGAACAGCTCCACCGGCGCGAAATGCAGGTCGGCGAAGTTTTCGCCGTAGCCGTTGTAGTTGATATACGTGCCGAGGTTTTCCAGCAGCTGCAATTCCGCGTCGCTCAGGCCCAGGTTTTTGGCCACGGCCAGCGCGCTGTTTTTCAGGTTGTCGCCAAACGCGCCCACCACCGCCCAGCGTGCGAACCTGCCTTGCAGATGGCCATTCACCAGCAGGCTGGTGCAGACGTCCGGGGCCTCGTTGATGATCGTGCGCAGACGCGGATTATCGGGAATCTCGCCCGCGTAGTGGTGATCCACGTAAAACACGTCGGCACCGGCGGCCAGCGCCCGCTCCACGCCCTTGCGGTTTTTATCCATCGACACATCGAGCACGGTGACCTGATCGCCGGCCGCGGCGTTGACCTTGTCCAGCAACTCGATATCGCGCTTCACACCCGTCACCAGCGTGGATTCGACCCGCTCGGCATTGCGCAGTTGAGTGAGAGCACAGATGCCATCGGCATCGCCATTGAATACATCGATATAAGCCATGACGGGTTCGTTACCTCGGCTGGTTCACTAGGGGCCCGCCGCAAAAAAAGTCTGGCGGATGAAAAGGTTGCCGAAGTCTAACACGCGTCCCACGCCCCTCCATCCTCAAGACGGATGAGTTGCGGCGCCCCCTTGCCCCAAAACGGCCAGGGAGAAAATCAACTTGCCAGGGCAATAACTGCCTCCTACAATCACTGCCTAGACAGCAAATGACCAGGCAGCGACCAATGGGCAACGACGACATCATCAACAAGCTGGATCTCTCCGATCTCAAGGTCGAGGACCCCAACGGCCTCTACAAGCTGGAGGGTTACCGGCTCAGCGAAAGCCTGGGCTTTCTGATCAAGCGCACCATGTCGATGCTGTCGTCGGCGCTCGACCAGGAGCTGGCGCGCTACGACCTCACCCATCCGCAGTTCAGCATTCTGATGATTCTGTCCGAGCGCAATTGCTCCACCGCCGCCGACATCGCCCGCGAAACCTGCGGCGACACCGGCGCCATGACACGCATGTTGGACCGGCTCGAAGCCAAGGGCATCGTGCGGCGGGTGCGCAGCTCGGAGGACCGGCGCATCGTCAATATCGAACTCACCGAGGCCGGACGCCTGGCGGTGCAAAAAATGCCGATCCTCGCCATCAACGCCCTCAACCATCACTTGCAGGGCTTCAGCCGCGAAGAATTGGAACTGATGAAATCCTTCCTGCGCCGCCTGCTGAGCAATGGCGGCGTCCCGATCTTACCTGCCAGCGACGTCACGCCATCCAGCGAGAAAAATTCATGATTCCGCATAGCCAGTTCAAAACAGCCAGGCCCCCAAAAATGATGACCAAAACAACAATGACCAAAACGACAATCCTGCTGGGCACGGCCGTGGTCGCGCTCGCCGGCTGCGCCAATTTCAAGGATATCGGCAGCGACAAAAAGCCGCGCGACATCAACGCCCTCGCCAGCTCGCAAACTTTTCAGGCGGCGGCGGGATCGGAGCAGGCCTGGCCGCGCCAGGGCTGGTGGACCCGTTTCGGCGACGCCCAGCTCGATGCGCTGATCGAAGAAGCGCTGGCCAACAGCCCGTCGCTGGAAACCGCCGCCGCCCGCCTCGCCGCGGCGCGCGCCGCCACCGGCACCGCGCGTTCGGCGCTGTATCCATCGATCGACGCATCGTTCGAAAGCCAATATCAGCGCTTCAGCGAGAACAGCATCATTCCGCCGCCCTACGGCGGCTCGTTCGATTCGAACAACACACTGCAGCTGAATTTCGGCTACGACCTGGATTTCTGGGGCAAGCATCACGCGGAAGTGGCGGCGGCGGTATCGCAGGAAAAAGCGGCCGAAGCCGAACATGAAAGCGCGCGCCTCATGCTCACCAGCGCGGTGGCGAAAACCTACGTGGAGCTGCAACGCTTGTACGCGCTGCGCGATGTGACGGACAAAACCCTGCAGCAACGCCAGCAGATCTACAATCTGACCCAGCAACGCGTGGACAGCGGTCTCGATACCCGCGCCGAGCTGAAGCAGGCCGAGGCGCAATTGCCCGCGCTGCGAGGCCAGCTCGCGCAAATCGATGAAAACATCGGCGCAGTGCGCAACGCGCTGGCCGCCCTGCTCGGCGCCGGCCCCGACCGCGGCCTGCAGGTACAGCGGCCCCAACTCGCCGCGCAGCAAAATGCCCCGGATTTGCCCGCGAATCTGCCCGCCGAGCTGCTGGGCCGACGCCCCGATGTGGTTGCCGCGCGCTGGCGCGTCGAGGCCGCGGAGCGCAACACGGATGCGGCGAAGGATTTGTTCTATCCCAACGTGAACCTGGCCGCCTTCGCCGGTTTCACCAGCCTCGGGCTCGATAACCTGACGCGCGAAGGCAGCAAGATCTATGGCATCGGCCCGGCCATCAGCCTGCCGATTTTCGCCGGCGGCAAATTGCGCGCGAATCTGAAAAGCCAGTACGCCACTTACGATGAAGCTGTTGCCACTTACAACCAGACGCTGACCGATGCGCTGCACGATGTCGCCGATCAATTGAATGCGCTGAAATGGCTGCAAACCCGGCAGCACGAACAAACAGCCGCGCTGAATGTGGCGCGCGATGCGCTCGATCTCGCCACCCAGCGCTATCAGGCCGGGCTCGGCAATTATCTCAGCGTGCTGAACGCGGAAACCATTGTGCTATCGCAGGAACAGTTGGGCACGGAACTCGACGCGCGTGCGCTCGACCTGAACATCAACCTGATCAAAGCCCTCGGTGGCGGCTTCGATGCGCAGACACAAACCGCGCGCGCCGATCGCTGAAACCAACGACGTATCGCATTGAAAAATTGCTGAGGATTCATCATGGAAAATACCAACGCCGCTCCGCAAAACAACGGCAAACGTAAAAGAGCCATGCTCACCGCCGGTGCCGTCTTTGCCGTCATCGGAGTCGCCTACGGCGTTTACTGGGCGCTGCACGGCCGCTATTTCGAAAGCACCGATGACGCCTACGTGGCCGGCAACGTCGTGCAGGTAACGCCGCAGGTCGCGGGTACCGTGGTTTCCATCGGCGCCGACGACACCGATTTCGTCAAAGCCGGCGACAACCTGGTGCTGCTCGACAAGGCCGATGCGAAAGTCGCGCTGGAGCAGGCGGAAGCCGCGCTCGGGCAAACCGTGCGCCAGGTGCGATCGCTGTTTGTCACCAACACCACGCTGGCCGCCAATGTCGAACTGGCGCAGAGCCAGCTGGCCAAGGCCGAAGCCGACCTGCGCCGCCGCCATGATCTGACGCGCACCGGCGCGGTTTCCTTCGAGGAACTCAATCACGCCGAAACCGCGGTGAAAAGCGCGAAGGCGGATTTGATCGCGGCGCAGCAAAAACTTTCCACCAATCAGGCGTTCACCAATAACACCACGGTCGACAAACATCCCAGCGTGCTGCAGGCCGCGGCGAAGGTGCATGAAGCGTATCTCGCCTATCAGCGCGCGGCCTTGCCGGCGCCGGTCAGCGGCTTCATTGCAAAACGCTCGGTGCAGGTCGGCCAGCGCGTGGCCCCGGGAAATCCGCTGATGGCCATCGTGCCGCTCGACCAGGTGTGGGTCGATGCGAACTTCAAAGAAGGACAACTGGCGGAAATGCGCATCGGCCAGCCGGTGAAACTGGAGGCGGATATTTACGGTGGCAAAGTCGAATACCACGGCAAGATCGTCGGCCTTGCCGCCGGTACCGGCAGCGCGTTCAGCCTGTTGCCGGCGCAAAACGCCACCGGCAACTGGATCAAGGTGGTGCAGCGCGTTCCGGTCAAGGTGCAGCTCGACCCGAAAGAATTGCAGCAGCATCCGCTGCGCATCGGCCTGTCAGTGATCGCCACCGTATCCGTGCGCGACCAGAGCGGGCCGCAGCTGGCGTCCGCCACCCGCAGCGCGCCCGTCTACCAGACCGCGGTGTACAGCAAGCTCGACCAGGAAGCCGATGAGCGGGTGAAGAAGATCATCGCTACCAACAACGTCGACAACGACGGCAAAAAAAATCCGGCCGAGAACAAACAATCGGTCGCGGATCAACACCAGCGCAAAACCGCGCGGGCGCGTCTGGTTGCGTTTTGAAACCCGACGATGCTGCATCGCGGCAATCAGAAAACAGCAAACCATGCCGATTGTCAGACCAAGCAGGCCAACCGGCAGACTAGGCCAATCGGCAGACAAAGAGAGTTGAATGATGTCGAATAACACAGCAGCCAAGGCCAACGGCACACCGCCGCCGCTGCAGGGAGCGCAGTTGCTGCTCGGCTCGGTGGCGCTCGCGCTCGCCACGTTCATGAACGTGCTCGACACGTCGATCGCCAACGTATCGATTCCGGCGATCTCCGGCGATCTCGGCGTGTCGCCCAACCAGGGCACCTGGGTCATCACGTCCTTCGCGGTGGCCAATGCCATTTCAGTGCCGCTGACCGGCTGGCTGACGCAGCGCTTCGGCCAGGTGAAGCTGTTTATTTCGTCGGTGATGCTGTTTGTGCTGGCGTCGATCCTGTGTGGCGTCGCGCCCAGCATCGAGTTCCTGATCGCCGCGCGCATCGTGCAGGGCGCGGTGGCGGGACCGATGATTCCGCTGTCGCAGGCCTTGTTGCTGAATACGTATCCCAAGGCGAAAAGCGGAACCGCGCTCGCGATCTGGAGTATCACCACGCTGGTCGCGCCGGTCGTCGGCCCGATTCTCGGCGGCTGGATTTCGGATAATTATTCCTGGCCCTGGATTTTTCTCATCAATATTCCGGTCGGTTTATTGTCGGCCTATGTCATCTGGTCCCTGTATCGTCATCGCGAGTCCGCCACGCGCAAATTGCCCATCGATGGCGTCGGGCTGGGGCTGCTCGTGCTCTGGGTAGGCTCGCTGCAAGTCATGCTCGACAAGGGCAAGGAACTCGACTGGTTCAATTCGAGCACCATCGTCATGCTCGCCATCACGGCGTTCATCGGTTTCGTTTTCTTCCTGATCTGGGAGCTGAATGAGAAGCATCCGGTGGTGGATTTGACCTTGTTCAAGGTGCGCAACTTCTGGACCGGCACGATTGCGTTCTCTCTCGCCTACGGCACCTTCTTCGGCAACCTGGTGGTATTGCCGCTGTGGCTGCAAACGCAGATCGGCTACACCGCCACCGATGCCGGCATCATCATGGCGCCGGTCGGCTTTCTCGCCATTCTGCTCACGCCCTGGGTCGGCAAGAATCTGCAGCGATGGGATCCGCGCTGGGCGGTGACCGCCGGCTTCAGCTTTTTCGCGCTGGTATTTTTCATGCGCTCGCACTTCACCGCAGGCGTGGACGTGCGCGCACTCATGATCCCCACCGTCTTGCAGGGCATTCCGATGGCGCTGTTTTTCGTGCCGCTGACCGCGATCATTCTATCGGGACTGCCGCCGGAAAAAATTCCATCGGCTTCGGGCTTGGCCAATTTCTGCCGGATATTGATGGGCGGCATGGGCTCGTCCATTGCCACCACGATGTGGGAGCGGCGCAGTTCCGTGCATCACGCGCAGTTGACCGAGTCGGCCAATGTCTTCAATCCGACCTTCCAGCAAAGCATGCAGAATATCGGCGGCCTTGGACTCAGCCCGGAGCAGGCGCACAATCTGATCGAGCTCAACCTGAGCACGCAGGCCGGCGTGTTAGGCGTGAACGATATTTTCTGGGCGTCGTCGATTCTGTTCCTGATCCTGATCGGCCTTGTCTGGCTGTCGCGCCCAGGACGCTCGCAAGGCCCGGTCGACGCCGGCGGCGCGCACTGAATATGCAGGTGGCGCGCACAGAAAAGTACGCCAAAAAATTCAGCTGAAAAAAACGGCCGCCCTGTTCGACACAGGGCGGCCGTTAATATTTCAGTGGTATTTCCGCACGAATCCACCGCGGAAGTGGACAAACCCTGCCTCCGCGGAACTCCCCAACCGAAACTATTTCACCACGATGCGCTCGCGATTGCGCGCCACCAGCGCATCGCCGATGCCTTTCACACCGGCCAACTGCTCCGCGGATTTGAACGGCCCATGCTCCTTGCGATAAGCGATGATCGCTTCGGCTTTCGCGTTTCCAACGCCCTTCAAGACAGTCGCCAGCGTGGCCGCATCGGTGGTGTTCACGTTGACGACTTTCGACGCCTTGACCTCGACGCTTTCTTTTTTGGCGGCTTGAGCCGGGGGAGAGGATTGCACGGTGTTTTCTTTGGCGCACCAACCCGGCAGCGATGCCGTGGCCAGTGCGGACAACAGGAGAATGCGGGCAAAAGTACGTTTGCTTTCCATGTCTTGCTCCTTATGACATTTCGAAAAAACTGCATCCTGCATGTCGCCATCCTGCGACTGTACAAACGTAGTACAAGGCCCCGTTATTTGCCAGAACCGATTTCCGCAGCAATCGCGCGCAAAGCCGCCAACGGATCGGCGCTGCGCGTAATCGGGCGACCGATCACCAGATAATGACTGCCGTCGTTCAACGCCGCCGCGGGCGTCGCGATGCGGCTTTGATCGTCCGCGACGGCATTGGCGGGACGGATACCCGGCGTCACCAGCGCGAAATCGTCGCCGAGCGCAGCGCGCAATGCCCGGGTTTCCCACGCGGAACACACCACGCCGTCCATGCCGCTGTCTTTCGCCAGACGCGCCAGGCGCATGACCTGCTGCTCCGGTTTGTCGGCCACGCCGGTGGTCGCCAGTTCCTTGTCATCCATGCTGGTCAGCACCGTCACCGCGATCAGAAGCGGAGCGTCCTTGCCCAGCGGTTGCAGGGCCGCGCGCGCGGCCGCCATCATTTTCGGTCCGCCGCTGGCATGCACATTCACCATCCAGACACCCAGCTCGGCCGCGGAACTGACCGCCGCCGCCACGGTATTGGGAATATCGTGGAATTTGAGATCGAGGAATACATCGAATCCCCGCGCCACTAACGCTTTCACCATGTCGGGGCCGACGCGGGTGAACAATTCCTTGCCGACCTTGACCCGGCACAATTGCGGATCGAGTTGCGCCGCGAGCGCCTCGGCCTGTTTGCGATCGGGATAATCCAACGCAACGATGATCGGTGTCTGGGTGGTTGCCACATTAATCTCCCTCGGAGCCCCGGATGGGTTGCACCGTATTCCACTGTTTACAACTGGGGCATTGCCAATGCAGGTGGCGCCCGGGAAAGCCGCAGTGCTGGCACTGATAAGCCGGCTTGCCCGCCACCAGGGTTTGCAGCAATGCCTGCAAAACATCGAGATTTTCGCGCGCCTCGCCCTCCGCCCGATCGCGATGCATCGCGGTCAGGGAACACAAGCCCCGCAGGGTGGGACGCAGGCGCATCTGCTGCGCCAGAAACTCGGCCGCGGCGCCCTGCCCTTCGCGTAAAGTGATTTCCTCGCAGACGGCCAGCGCCAGGCGCGTCGATGGAAAATCCTCCAGGCTGGCCTCGAGATAGTCGCGCAACTGCTGGCGCTGGCCCTGCGCGTCGTAACAGGCGCGCAACGTATCGAGCGCCTCCGGCAACAACGCCGGCTCCTGGTGCCGCACGCGGTGCAACGCATCGATGGCGGCGGCAAAGTGGCCCGCGCGATATTCCAGTAATCCCTGCAACAGGGAAGCCCGCACACTGCGTTGATCCCGGCCCAGAGCCTGCTTGAGGTGCGCGCGCGCGCCGTCGAAATCATTTTTTTCCAGGGTGCGCCGCGCCAGTTCGCAATGGAAATGCGCGATGGCGCGCTCCATTTGCGGGTCGGGCTCCGGAGCGCTCAAAAACAGGTTGCGGTTCGGCAGCAGACGGGTCGCGGTTTCAATCGCCTTGGACCAGTCGCGCTCGGCCTGATAGATCTCGACCAGATGCCGCAGGCTGATCGAGCGCAGTTCTTCGGACTGCTGCACCAGATCCTGCAACAGACGCTCGGCGCGGTCGTACAGGCCCGCGCTGATGAAATCGCGCGCCAGCTCCAGGTGCGCCTGCTGCAACTGGAAAGGCGGCAGGCTCGGGCGCGCGAGCAGATTCTGGTGGATGCGGATGGCGCGTTCGACCGCGCCCTTGCGGCGCATCAGGTTGCCCAGTGCCAGATGCGTTTCCACGGTTTCCTTGGTGACGTCGAGCGATTCGATGAAGGCATCGATGGCTTCGTCGGGACGATCGTTGAGCAGAAAGTTCAGCCCGCGGTAGTACTGCCGGTAGGCTGCGGAAGCACCGCTGGAAAATGGCGCCTGCCCACCCGCAAAACGCCCCAGCAACCAGCCGCAGGCGATGGCGGTAAAAACCAGCAGGAACAACCAGAACGTGACCATCTAGGGCCTGTCAACACGAAATTGACGCGCCGCGGCGGGCTTTCACGCATCGCCACAACACGGGCCGCATAACAGAGTAGAACTCCGCGCGCGGCGCGAAATGAAGGGACGAACCCTCCAGGTTATCGCACGCGTTCCGATGCGCGCGGACACAAATTCAGAGCGCCGGCAAACCGTTCCGCTATGGCTTCAGCGCCACGGTTTTCAAGCCGGACAACTCCTTTTCGCAGGCCTCCAGGCGTCTGCGCAAACGAAACCGGCTGGCCTGCAATTTGATGAGCGCCACACTGCTCACCACCATGCCGACGATACCGCCCAGTGCAAACGCCACCAGCAGCCAGACCGCCAGCGGCCGCTCCTGCAATTGCGCCACCAGTAAATCCAGCGGTACCCGGGTACCGTTCTGCAAGGAGAACAGTAAGCCGAATGCCAGCACCAGCAGCAGCACAATAACTACCAACACACGCCAAATCCAGCGCATACGTCCGTCCTCGATGGTCGGTCAATTTCGCTGCGGAAACATCCTGTCGGAATCCCGTTACATCCGTGATGCACCGCCCCTAGGGCGGCCTCTAAATCGATCGCGCAAAAAAAACGGCATGATCTGCGACCATGCCGTTCGATACCTGTTTCTCTGATGGCGTCACGGCGTGGATTCAGCCGTTTTGAATGCTCAGATTCACGCGTTCGCGCATCTCTTTGCCCGGTTTGAAATGGGGGACGTATTTGCCCGCCAGTTCCACCGTGTCGCCCGTTTTGGGATTGCGCCCCTGGCGCGGCTCCCGATAGTGCAGGGAAAAACTGCCAAACCCGCGGATTTCGATGCGCTCACCGGTCGCCAGCGTCTGCGACATGTGTTCCAGAATCGTTTTTACCGCCAGCTCAATATCTTTGATCGACAGTTGATTCTGACGCGCTGCGATGCGTTCGATCAGCTCGGATTTCGTCATACTCATCCCCTGTTCCATCGAGGCGGAGTCACAGACGTGACGGCGGTACGCACGACGCGCGCCGCCGCCATCGACCCATTACTCCTGGTTCTGCATTTGGGCTTTGATGAGATCACCGATCGTGGTGGGCGCGGCCTGCTCGGATTCCTGCTCCCGATGCGCGCGCACCGCTTCTTTCTCATCGGCGATGTCCTTGGCTTTGATGGACAGGCCGATAACGCGGTTTTTGCGATCCACGCTGATGATCTTCACTTCGACGCTGTCGCCGACTTTCAGCGCGTTGCGCGCGTCTTCGACTTTGTCGCGGCTGATTTCGGAGGCTTTCAGAACGCCTTCGATTTCAGTGGCCAGGGTAATGATAGCAGCTTTGGCATCGACCTCTTTCACCGTACCGGTGACGATGGAGCCCTTGTCGTTATCGGTGACATAGCTGGTGAACGGATCTTGTTCCAGCTGCTTGATACCCAGCGAAATACGCTCGCGCTCGGGATCAATCGACAGGATGACGGTTTCGATCTCGTCGCCTTTCTTGAAACGGCGCACAGCTTCTTCGCCGGCTTCGTTCCAGGAAATGTCGGACAGGTGCACCAGGCCGTCGATGTTGCCTTCCAGGCCGATGAAGATGCCGAAATCGGTGATCGACTTGATCGCGCCGGCAATCTTGTCGCCCTTGCTGTACTGGCGGCCAAACGCGTCCCAGGGATTTTCCTGGCACTGTTTGATACCCAGCGAAATACGGCGGCGCTCTTCGTCGATGTCCAGAACCATGACTTCGACTTCGTCGCCCACCTGCACCACTTTCGACGGGTGGATGTTCTTGTTGGTCCAGTCCATTTCGGAGACGTGAACCAGACCTTCCACACCCTCTTCCAGCTCGGCGAAGCAGCCGTAGTCGGTGAGGTTGGTGACCTTGGCCTTGACGCGGGTGCCTTCCGGGTAACGGCGGGTGATTTCCACCCAGGGATCGGCGCCCAGTTGCTTCAGGCCCAGCGATACGCGGTTGCGCTCGCGGTCGAACTTCAGGATCTTGACATCGATTTCATCGCCGACATTGACGATTTCGCTCGGATGCTTGATGCGCTTCCAGGCCATGTCGGTGATGTGCAACAGGCCATCGACGCCGCCCAGGTCGACGAACGCACCGTAGTCGGTGAGGTTCTTGACGATACCTTTGACAGCCATGCCTTCCTGCAGCGCACCCAGCAGCGCTTCGCGCTCGGCGCTGTTGGCCTGCTCCAGAACCGCGCGGCGGGAAACCACCACGTTGTTGCGCTTCTGGTCCAGCTTGATGACTTTGAATTCCAGCTCTTTGCCTTCCAGGTGAGCGGTATCGCGCACCGGACGCACGTCCACCAGCGAACCCGGCAGGAACGCGCGGATGGTGTTGATGTCGACGGTGAAACCGCCCTTGACCTTGCCGTTGATGACACCCTTGACCACGGCTTCGGCTTCGCAGGCTTTTTCCAGGTCTTTCCAGGCCTCGGCGCGCTTTGCCTTCTCGCGCGAGAGCCGGGTTTCACCCCAACCGTCTTCGACGGCTTCCAGAGCCACCTGCACTTCGTCACCGATCTGCAGTTTCAGCTCGCCGCGTTCGTTAACGAACTGGTCGCGCGGAATCACGCCTTCGGATTTGAGGCCGGCATGCACCGTAACCCAGTCGTCGTCGATATCGATAACCACGCCGGTGACGATTGCGCCCGGGTGCATCTCGATGGTTTTCAGACTCTCTTCAAAAAGTTCAGCAAAGCTCTCGCTCATTAGTTCACACCTGAAAAAATACGGAACGACTTCGCGCCCCTCCCATGCCACCAGCTGACATGGGTCTGATTATTCCGCCCGGCGGAGACAGCTGGTTTTTCGCCGCCGGTCAGATCAATTCACGTTCGCGCAACAACCGCATGACCTGTTGGAACACGTCCTCGATGGCCAGCGCGGTGCTGTCGATAACCTGGGCATCCGGAGCCGCCCTGAGCGGCGCCACCGCGCGTTCGCTGTCGCGCCGGTCGCGTTCCCGAATGTCCTCTAAAAGGGCCGCGAGGTTAACACTTTCACCTTTATTCATCAACTGCTTATGGCGCCGCTGAGCCCTCTCCTCGGCGCTGGCCGTGAGAAATATCTTGAGCGGGGCCTCCCTGAACACTTCGGTGCCCATGTCGCGCCCATCGGCGACCAGGCCCGGGGCGCGGGCGAAGGCGCGCTGGCGCTCCAGCAACGCGGCGCGCACGGCGCCGAATACGGCGACGCGGGAAGCGTAATAACCGGCCTGCTCGCTGCGGACCTCGGCGCTGATATCGCGGCCGCCCAGCAGTACCGCCGTCGGTTCGCCCGGCTCGGAGGCGGCGAACTCGACCGACAGACGCTCCGCCACCGCGGTCAGAGCCGACTCGTCATCGAAATCGACGCCCTGCTCCACCGCCGCCAGCCCCACGATGCGATACAGGGCGCCGCTGTCGAGCAGATGCCAGCCCAGATGGCGCGCCAGCATCTGCGCCAGGGTCCCCTTGCCTGAACCGCTGGGCCCATCAATCGCCAGCACCGGTATGACGAGTCCCATCACCCCCGCACCTCCAGTTGCATGCCGGAGCGCTGCGCCAGCTCAACGAAGTTGGGAAAGGAAGTGGCGACGTTATCGCAATTTTCAATATGGATCGAGCCGCTGGCCCGCAGGGAGGCCACTGCGAACGACATGGCGATGCGATGGTCGTGATGGCTGTGCACCGTGCCGCCGCCCAGCTGGCCGCCGGTGATGACGATGCCATCCGGCGTGGGTTCGGCGCGAATGCCGAGGGTGACCAGGCCATCCGCCATCACCTGGATGCGGTCGCTTTCCTTGACCCGCAATTCTTCCGCGCCGCGCAGCACGGTGACGCCGTCCGCGCAGGCGGCGGCGATGAACAGGGCCGGAAATTCGTCGATGGCCAGCGGCACCTGCTCCTCGGGAATCTCGATACCCTTGAGCGGCGCGTAACGCACCCGGATATCGCCGACCGGCTCGCCGCCCACGACACGCTCGTTGCCGACACTCAGGTCGGCGCCCATCAGACGCAGGATATTGATGACGCCGATGCGCGTGGGGTTGAGGCCGACATGGGTCAGCGTGATATCGGAACCCGGCGCGATGGCGGCCGCCACCATGAAGAAGGTGGCCGAGGAAATGTCCGCGGGCACATCGATGGCGGTTGCGCGCAGCTTGCCGCCGCCGCGCACCGCCACCGTGGCGGGACCGCGGCGCTCCACGTCATAACCGAATCCGGTCAGCATGCGCTCGGTATGATCGCGGGTCGGCGCCGGCTCGGTCACCGAGGTCTCGCCCTCGGCGTAGAGACCGGCCAGCAGCAGACAGGACTTCACCTGGGCGCTGGCCATCGGCAGGTCATAATGAATCCCTTTCAGCCCGGCCTGGCCGGCGACCGTCATCGGCGGGCGGCCGCCCTCCTGGGTCTCGACGCTGGCCCCCATCAGGCGCAACGGCCTGGCGACCCGCTCCATCGGGCGCTTGGACAGCGACACATCGCCGATGAGGGTCGCGGGGAAATTTTGCCCGGCCAGCAACCCCGCCAGCAGGCGCATCGAGGTGCCGGAATTGCCCATGTCGAGCGGTCCCCGCGGCGCTTGCAAGCCATGCAGGCCGACGCCGTGCACGCGCACCCGGCCCTGGTCCGGGCCTTCGATATTGACGCCCATCGCGCGGAAGGCATTGAGCGTCGACAGCGCGTCCTCGCCCTCGAGGAAACCGCTGATCTCGGTTACGCCCTCGGCGAGCGCGCCGAGCATGATGGAGCGGTGGGAAATGGATTTATCTCCCGGAACGCGCAGGGTGCCGGTGACCTTGCCGCCGGGCTTGAGCAGGAATTCCACGATTTCACTCTCGGTCAGATGAAGTTGGGCGATCGGATGATGGTTCAGGGTCGGGCGCGGCCGCCGGAGTCCGGGACACGGCCGCCTTCTGCTGCTGCAACATCTGGGCAAACTGATCGCGGGCGCCCTTGGCCCGCTCGAAGGTGGCGATCAGCGATTCGCCGTCGCAGCGGTCGATCGCGGCCCGCAACGCGGCCAGCCCGCTGCTGAACTCGTCGATGGCGGCCAGCAGCGCCGGCCGGTTGGCGATGGCGATGTCGTGCCACATTTTGGGATCGCTGGCGGCGATGCGCGTGACATCGCGGAAGCCGCCGCCGGCGAACCTGAGAATATCGCGCCGCGAAGGATCGCCCACCAGCGCGTCGACCAGCGCATACGCCAGCACATGCGGCAGGTGGCTGGTGGCGGCGAGCACCGCGTCGTGGCGCTCCACGCTCATATCGACCACCTCGGCGCCGGTCAGCTCCCACATCGCGCGAATACGAGCCAGGGCCTTGGGATCGGTGCTGGCCACGGGCGTCAGCACCACGCGATGGTCGACAAAGAGATCGGCCTTCGCCGCCGCCACGCCGCTGCGCTCGGAACCGGCGATGGGATGAGCCAGCACCAGGTTGGACGGCGCCTCGCCGAAAATACGCTCGGCGGCGCGCAGCAGATTGCCCTTCACGCTGGCCACGTCGGTGACGATGGTGTTCGCGCCGACCAGGGGCATCAGTTGTTCCAGCATGGCCTCGGCGATCAGCGTCGGCGTGGCGATCACCACCACGTCGGCATCGCGCACCGCCTCAGCCAGATCGAGGCTGTAGCGGTCGATCACGCCCAGCTGCACGCCGGTTTGCAGAGAGGTTTCACGATGTCCCCAAGCCACCACTTCGCGCACGGCGCCATGCTGCTTGAGAGCCTTGGCGAGCGACCCGCCGATCAGCCCCAGCCCGAGAATCGTCAGGCGCCCAACATGCGGCTCCGCGGCCATGGCTCAGAGCACCTTCGCCAGGGCATCGAGGAACAGCTGGTTTTCCTCGGGCAGGCCGATGGAGATGCGCAGATGGCGCGGCATCTTGTACTGGCCGAGCGGGCGCACGATCACTCCCTCGCGCAGCAGCCTGTCATAGACCGGCAGCGCATCGCCGGCAAATTCGGCGACGACGAAATTGCCCACCGAAGGAATGTAAGGCAAACCCAGACGCTCGAAACCGGCGACCAGCTGCCCCATGCCGTCGCGATTTATCTGGCGCGAGCGGGCGAGGTATTCGGCATCGCCCAGCGCCGCCGTGGCGGCGGCCAGCCCCGGCACGCTGACGTTGAACGGCGCGCGCACGCGGTTCAGCAGATCGGCGATCACCGGTGTGGAAACCGCATAGCCGACACGCAGCCCGCCCAGGCCATAGGCCTTGGAAAAAGTGCGCGTCACGATCAGGTTCGGAAATTCGGCCAGCAGATCGAAGCCGTTGGGAAATTCGGGATCGTCGACGAATTCGGTGTAGGCCTCGTCCAGCACCACCACCACCTCCTGCGGCACACGGCGCAGGAAATTCAGCAGCGCGGTACGCGTCAGCCAGGTGCCGGTGGGATTGTTGGGGTTGGCGATGAACACCACGCGGGTATCGGCTTCGATGGCGGCGGCCATCGCGTCGAGATCGTGTCCCCAATCCTTCGCGGGCGTCACGATGGCGCGCGCGCCGCAGGCCTGGGTGGCGATCGGATACACCGCGAATGCGAACTCGGAGAACACGGCCGAAGTGCCGGGGCGCAGGAATACGCGCGCGATCAGGTCGAGCACGTCGTTGGAACCGTTGCCCAGGGTCAGCTGCTGCGGTTGCAGCCCGAATTGCGCCGACAACGCCTGCTTCAGCTCAAAGCCGTTGGCGTCGGGATAACGCGTGATGTCGCGCATCGTGCGCTCGCAGGCGGCCAGCACGGCGGCGCCCGGGCCCAGCGGATTTTCGTTGCTCGCCAGTTTCACCACATGCTTGAGCCCCAGCTCGCGCTGCAGCTCTTCGATCGGCTTGCCGGCCTGATAGGGGCTGAGCCCCTGAATGCCGGCGTTAGCCAGGGCAAAAAAATCGCAACTCACTGGGCTTCTCCGCGTTCGAAGGATTTCAAACCACTGCCTTGGGATAGGAACCCAGCAGCTTCAACATATTGGATTTTTCTTTGAGCTCGCGCAGGATCGCGGCGACCTTGGGATCGCTCTGATGTCCCTCGAACTCGATGAAGAAAAAATAATTCCAGTTCTCGGTGCGCGAAGGCCGCGTGCCGATGCTGGTCAGGCTGATACCTTCGCGATTGAACGGCTCCAGCAGCTCGAACAGCGCGCCCGGTTTATTGCGCGCCAACACCACCACCGAGGTCTTGTCGATGCCGCTGGGCGGCACGGATTCGCGGCCGATCACCAGAAAACGCGTGGTGTTGCCGGCGAGGTCCTCGATGTTTTCCGCCAGCTTGTTCAGCCCGTACTGCTCGGCCGCCATCTGGCCCGCCACCGCGGCCACGTCGTCCTGTTCGGAAGCGAGACGCGCCGCTTCGCTGTTGCTGGCCACCGCCACCCGTTCGACGCCGGGCCAATGCGCATCCAGCCAGTGACGGCATTGCGCCAACGCCTGCTGGTGCGCGCAGATTTTTTTGACGCTCCCGGCATCGCCGCGCGCCAGCAGATGCAATTGAATGCGCAGCTCCAGCTCGCCGCAGATTTTCAACGGCGAATCGATCAGGTTGTCGATGGTCAGCGGCACCACGCCTTCGGTGGAGTTTTCCACCGGCACCACGCCATAGGCGCATTGCTGCGATTCGACGCGCTCGAACACCTCGTTGAAACCGGGCTGCGGCGCGCCGATGACCGAACGCCCGAACTGCTTGAGCGCGGCGGCGTGGGAAAAACTGCCCTCCGGGCCGAGAAAGGCGACTTCCATCGGCTTTTCCAGGGCCCGGCAGGCGGACATGACTTCACGGAAAATCAGCGCCAGCGCATCGCTGCCCAGCGGCCCCTGGTTGCGTTCGGCAACGCGGCGCAACACCTGGGCTTCGCGCTCCGGCCGGTAGAACTGCACCTGCGCCGGATCGCCTCCCGCCTGCAATTTGATCTCGGCCACCTTGAGCGCGCACTTGGCGCGCTCGTTCAGCAAGGACTGGATCTGTGCGTCGAGGGCATCGATCTGCGTGCGCACCTGACCCAGGTCTTCGCCGCCCGCCTGTTCCGCTTTACCACTCATAGACTCAACCATTCTTGCGCGCGAAATCTTGCATGTAGGCGATCAGCGCATCCACCGCCGCCTCCGGCACCGCGTTGTAGATGCTGGCGCGCATGCCGCCCACCGAGCGGTGTCCCGCCAGATTGAGCAGGCCCGCCTCTTCCGCTCCGGCCAGGAACGGCTTGTCGAGCTTGTCGTCGGCCAGCACGAACGGCACGTTCATTTGCGAACGGCTCTGCTTTTCCACCGGGTTGCGGTAGAAACCGCTGTTGTCGATGTAGTGGTACAGCTTGTCGGATTTGCGCTGGTTGAGCTCGCCCATGGCGCCCAGGCCGCCGATGCCCTTCAGCCACTGGAACACCAGGCCCGCCAGATACCAGGCGAAGGTCGGCGGCGTGTTGTACATCGAGTCGTTGTCGGCGGCGACCTTGTAATCGAGCATGGTCGGGCACGACGGCAGCGCATGACCCAGCAGGTCCTTGCGCACGATCACGATGGTCAGGCCGGCCGGACCGATGTTTTTCTGGGCACCGGCGTAAATCAGGCCGAATTTATTCACATCCATGGGGCGCGACAGAATGGTCGAGGACATGTCGACGACCAGTGGCGCCTTCACTTCGGGAATGAAGGAAAACTCGACGCCGCCGATGGTTTCGTTCGGCGTGTAGTGCAGATAGGCGGCGTTATCGCTCAGCCTCCAGGTATCGAACGCGGGCACCGTGGAGAAATTGGTGTCTTCGCTGCTGGCGGCGACATTGACCTTGCCATAGCGCTTGGCTTCCTTGATCGCCTTGGTCGACCACTGCCCGGTGTTCACGTAATCGGCAACACGCTCCTTGCCGTTGGCATCCGGGCCGATCAGGTTCAACGGCACGCAGGCGAACTGCTGGCTGGCGCCGCCCTGCAAAAACAGCACGGCGTAGTCGTCGCCGATATTGAGCAGATCGCGGAAATCGCGCTCGGCGCGCGCGGCGATTTCGACGAACTCCTTCGAGCGGTGGCTCATTTCCATCACCGACAGGCCGCGCCCCTGCCAGTCCGACAACTCCGCCCGGGCCTGCTCCAGTACCGGCTCCGGCAACGCCGCCGGACCCGCGCAAAAATTATATTTTCGTGCCATCAAACGCACCTCTATCGATAAACCATGAAAATCAAATCCGGCGTCCGGAGCGCGGCCATTCGGCTATCAACATCGACTCCGCGGGTCTTTCGCCGGTGTGATGAAACTATAAATAAATCTTCAAATCCCCGGCCGGCCCGGACCCTGCGCGAAGGATTCAATATACCGAAAAACACAAAGTCGACCGCGGCCAATCGGATCAGGCGCAACGCTCAACGTTTTCTCCTGAGCTCTGATGCAAATCGCGCCGACGTCACTCATCCGAACCGTCGCCGCCGTCAACACCATCGTCCGCCGCGCCAGATTGATCGTCGGTCATGTCGACCACGCCATCGACGTCGCCGCTCATCGGATCGGAATCCGCGATCTGCGTATCCGCATTTTCCGGCTCGGCAATACGTTCGACACCCACCAGACGCTCGCCCTCCTTGAGACGGATCACGCGCACGCCCTGGGTGTTGCGGCTCAGCTCGGAGACTTCATCGGTGCGCGTGCGCACCAGCGTGCCCTGGTCGCTGATCAGCATCAGCTCGTCGCCGCTGAACACCTGCACGGCGCCGGCCAGACCGCCGTTGCGCTCGCTGATCTGCATGGCGATCACGCCCATGGTGCCACGGCCCTTGGTCGGGAAATCGTCGACCACGGTGCGTTTGCCATAGCCGTTTTCACTCATGGTGAGCACACGTCCGCCCATCTGCGGGATGATCAGCGAAATGACGCGCTGGCCATCGTCGAGGCGAATGCCGCGCACGCCGCGCGCGCCACGGCCCATGGCGCGCACTTCGTCCTCGCGGAAACGCACCGCCTTGTTGGCGCTGCTGAACAACATCACGTCGCGCTCGCCGTCGGTGATGGCGGTGCCGACCAGCACGTCGCCCTCGTCCAGTTCCAGGGCGCGCAAGCCAACACTGCGCGGCCGCGAGAAGTCGGTGAGCGGTGTTTTCTTCACGGTGCCGTTGGCCGTGGCCATGAAAATAAAATGATCGTCGAGATATTCGCGCACCGGCAAAATCGCGGTGATGCGCTCGCCCTCACCCAACGGCAACAGGTTCACCACGGGACGGCCGCGTGAACCGCGCCCCGCCACCGGAATTTCATAGACCTTCAGCCAGTACACCTTGCCGACATTGGTGAAACACAAAATCGTGTCGTGCGAGCTGGCGATCAACAAATGCTCGACGAAATCCTCGTCCTTCACCGCCGTCGCGGATTTACCCATGCCGCCGCGCCGCTGGGCCTGGTAATCGGACAGCGGCTGCGTCTTGGCGTAACCGCCGTGGGAAATGGTCACCACGCGGTCTTCTTCGGAAATCAGGTCTTCGATGGAAAGGTCGAGTTGCGACGTGATGATTTCGGTGCGGCGCTCGTCGCCGAAATCGGCGGCGACCTGTTCCATTTCGCCGCGGATCACGCCCTTCAGCTTTTCCGGATCGGCCAGGATGCTCAGGTACTCGGCGATTTCCGCGAGTTTTTCCTGATACTCCTCCAGCAGCTTTTCGTGCTCCATGCCGGTGAGCTTTTGCAGGCGCAGATCGAGGATCGCCTGCACCTGCTCCGGCGACAGGTGATAGGCGCCATCGCGCAGGCCGAACTGCTCCGGCAGATCGTCCGGACGGCAGGCGTTTTCGCCGGCGCGCACCAGCATGGCCATCACATCGCCCGGCGCCCAGGCGCGGGCGAGCAGGTTTTCACGCGCTTCCTGGGTGTTGGCCGAAGCCTTGATCAGCTCGATCACCGGATCGATATTGGAAATCGCAACCGCCAGACCTTCCAGGATATGACCGCGCTCGCGCGCCTTGCGCAGCAGATACACGGTGCGGCGGGTCACCACCTCGCGGCGGTGGCGGATGAACGCCTCGAGCAATTCCTTGAGGTTCAGCAGGCGCGGCTGGCCGTCGACCAGGGCCACGATGTTGACCCCGAACACGGTTTCCAGCTGGGTCTGGGCGAACAGGTTGTTGAGCACCACCTCGCCCATTTCGCCGCGCTTGATTTCGATGACGACACGCAGGCCGTCTTTATCCGATTCGTCGCGCAGCTCGGAAATGCCTTCGAGTTTTTTCTCCTTGACCAGCTCGGCGATTTTTTCGATCAACCGCGCCTTGTTCACCTGATACGGCAACTCGGTGACGATGATCGTTTCGCGATGGGTCTTGGGATCGGTTTCCACCTCGGCGCGGGCGCGCACGCGCACGCGGCCGCGACCGGTGCGATAGGCCTCGACGATGCCGGCGCGGCCGTTGATGATCGCGGCGGTGGGGAAATCGGGGCCGGGAATATGCTGCATCAATTCGTCGATGCTGGTTTCCGGATTGTCGAGCAGCGCCAGGCAGCCGCTAATCACCTCGCTCAGGTTGTGCGGCGGAATATTGGTCGCCATGCCGACCGCGATGCCCGACGAACCGTTGATCAGCAGGTTGGGAATCTTGCTCGGCATGACCGCCGGCATCTGCTCGGTGCCGTCGTAGTTCGGCACCCAGTCGACGGTTTCCTTGTCGAGATCCGCCAGCAGTTCGTGCGTGATTTTCTGCATGCGGATTTCGGTGTAACGCATCGCCGCCGGAAAGTCGCCGTCGATGGAGCCGAAGTTGCCCTGGCCATCCACCAGCATGTAGCGCAGCGAAAACGGCTGCGCCATCCGTACGATCGCGTCATACACGGCGGAATCGCCGTGCGGGTGGTATTTACCGATCACGTCGCCGACGACGCGCGCGGATTTTTTGTAGGCCTTGTTCCAATCGTTGCCGAGCTCGCTCATCGCGAACAGCACGCGCCGGTGCACCGGCTTGAGGCCGTCGCGCACATCGGGCAGCGCCCGGCCGACGATGACGCTCATCGCGTAGTCGAGGTAGGACTGCCGCAGCTCGTCCTCGATATTGACCGGCAGAATCTCTTTGGCTATTTCACCCATAACACCCGGGGTCCTTGTCGTTTATCGCGCCGCGCAAACGGACTGCGCGGGCACGGGCCGCGGGCGCTTCACCCGCGGCGGAAAAGGGTCGGGGACGGCCCCGACATAAGTGCGGGATAGTACCATGAATCAGGACTCTGCCGACAGCCGACCGCAGTGCCCCACGGTCGCGCGCGACAGCCACTTTCATGCGCGGTTTGCCGCTATACTAGCGCCCCCGCGCCGCTGGCCGCGCCGCGGTACGCCCGATCAAAATCCGGAAGCCAAACATGAATCCGCCCACCCCGCCAAACGTGGACACCCTGATTTTTGCCCGCTGGATCATCCCCATCGAGCCGGCCGGCGTCGTGCTTGAACACCATGCGCTGGCGCTCAGCGGCGGCCGCATCGCCGCCCTGATGCCCGCCGCGCAGGCGCGCGCAGTGCGGGCCGAGCGCGTGCTCGAGCTGCCCGAGCACGCGCTGCTGCCGGGACTGGTGAACGCCCACGGCCACGCCGCGATGAGCCTGCTGCGCGGATTCGCCGACGACGTGCCGCTGCACGCCTGGCTCAGCGATCACATCTGGCCGGCGGAAGGACGCTGGGTCAACGAGGATTTCGTGCGCGACGGCTCGCAGCTCGCCATCGCCGAAATGCTGCGCAGCGGCGTCACCACCTTTGCCGACATGTACTTTTTTCCGCAGATCACCGCGCAGGTTGCACAGGATGCGGGCATGCGCGCGCAAATCCATTTCCCGGTGTTCGACTTCCCCAGCGCCTGGGGTCGCGACGCCGACGATTACATTGCCAAGGGCCTGCAACTGCGCGACGACTTCAAGCACAGCGCGCTCGTCACCATCGGCTTCGGCCCGCACGCGCCCTATACCGTCAGCGACGCGCCGATGAGCCGCGTCGCGACGCTGGCGGCGGAGCTGGACGCACCGCTGCAGATCCATGTGCACGAAACCCGCCAGGAAGTGGAAGAGGCCCTGCAGCGCAGCGGCGAGCGGCCGCTGGCGCGACTGCAACGCCTGGGGCTGCTGGGGCCGCGCACGATGTGCGTGCACGCCACCGAGCTCGACGCGGCCGATATCGACCTGCTGGCGCGCAACAACAGCCACGTGGTGCACTGCCCCGAATCCAACCTGAAACTGGCGAGCGGTTTTTGCCCGGTTCAAAAACTGCGCGAGGCCGGCGTCAATGTCGCGCTCGGCACCGACGGCGCCGCCAGCAACAACGACCTGGACCTGTTCGGCGAACTGCGCACCGCGGCGCTGCTGGCCAAGGCCGTCGCCGGCGACGCCAGCGCCCTGCCCGCCCACGCCGCGCTGCACATGGCGACGCTGGCCGGCGCCCGCGCCCTCGGCCTGGACGAGCGCATCGGCAGCCTGGAGCCCGGCAAGGCCGCCGATGTCATCGCCGTGGACCTGAGCGACGTGGAAACCCAGCCGCTCTACAACCCGGCATCGCAGCTGGTCTACGGCAACAGCGGCAGCCGCGTCAGCCACAGCTGGGTCGCCGGCAGGCTGCTGCTGGAACAACGCGCGCCGACCGGAATCAATGTGTACGAACTGCGCGAACGCGCCCGCCACTGGCAGCGACAGATCGCCGGCGGCCAATAGCGGCAATATCGAGGAGCGAGTCATGAGTGCAACCGCAAACAATTTCGATCGCGCGGAAATCGCCAAATTCGAGGAACTGGCACATCGCTGGTGGGATCGCCACAGCGAATTCAAACCGCTGCACGACATCAACCCGCTGCGCGCCAACTACATCGATGAGCGCTCTCCCGTCGCAGGCAAACGCCTGCTCGACGTCGGCTGCGGCGGCGGCATCCTCAGCGAAGCCATGGCGCAGCGCGGCGCCAACGTCACCGGCATCGACATGGGCGAAGCGCCGCTGGCCGTCGCGCGCCTGCATCAGCTGGAATCCAATGTCGTCGTCGATTACCGCCAGATCACCGCGGAAGAACTGGCCGGTGCCGAACCCGCCCAATACGACGTGGTGACCTGCCTCGAAATGCTGGAGCACGTGCCCGATCCCGGCTCGGTGATCCGCGCCTGCGCGGCGCTGTGCAAACCCGGCGGCAATCTGTATTTCTCCACCATCAACCGCAGTCCCAAATCGTATCTGTTCGCCATCGTCGGCGCCGAATATGTGTTGAAGCTGCTGCCGAAAGGCACGCACGACTACGCCAAATTCATCAAGCCCGCGGAGCTCGCCTCCTGGCTGCGCGGCGCCGGGCTGCACATGCTCGACATGACCGGCATGGTCTACAACCCGCTCACCCAAAACTACAGCCTCAACCCGCGCGACGTGACCGTGAATTACCTGTTGCACGCGCGCAAGCCGGAATAAACGCATGGCGACTCCGCTGCAAGCCCTGCTGTTCGATCTCGACGGCACCCTGCTCGACACGGCGCCGGACTTCGCTTTCGTCGTCAACACCTTGCTGGAGCGCCACGGCCGCGCGCCGCAACCCTACGCGCGGATTCGCCAGACCGTTTCCGACGGCGCGCGCGGCATGGTGCACGGCGCTTTCGGTTACGGTGACGACGATCCCGCATTCGAGCCGCTGCGCCGGGAACTGCTGAGTCTGTATACCTCGCACCTGGCCGATAACACGCGCTTATTCGACGGCATGGAAACCGTGCTGCAATTCTGCGAAACGCAGGGCATCGCCTGGGGCGTGGTCACCAACAAGCCCAGCGTCTATGCGGTGCCGTTGATGCGCGCGCTGAATCTGGACCGGCGCTGCGCGGCGCTGGTTTGCCCGGACCATGTGAAAAACCGCAAGCCGGACCCCGAATCCCTGTTGCTCGCCTGCCGCCAGATCGGCTGCGCGCCCGAGGCAACGCTGTATGCCGGCGATCATCGCCGCGACATCGAGGCCGGCCACAACGCCGGCATGCAAACCGTCGCCTGCGCCTACGGCTATGTTCACCGCGACGATCCCTGCGACAACTGGAACGCGGAATTCATCATGCAACAGCCGCGCGACATGCTCGATATCGTGCAACGACGCCTGCGCTGATACGCGCATCCACTCACTCAATAAGAAAACGGGATTTTATGATTTCCGCACCGCCCGACAATTACCAGGCCGCCGCCGACCTGCTGCGCGATCGCATCATTCTCATCACCGGCGCCGGCGACGGCATCG
>Ga0153956_1000345_pt1 | contig 55442 bp, 47 predicted proteins | sample TSFL040MetaG_FD_104704 | JGI IMG/M metagenome (GOLD analysis project Ga0153956, IMG submission 104704) | Attine ant fungus gardens microbial communities from Florida, USA - TSFL040 MetaG | ecosystem: Host-associated > Fungi > Mycelium > Unclassified | place: USA: Florida, Wekiwa Springs...
CCTCCGGAGGCATTTGAGAAGGACCAACCCGATCTATATCAGCGAGGCTCGACGAATCAACCCTGCCGGTTGACGGTGACCGCCCCCGAAGCGGCATCGACGGTGACGTCGCGTTCGGCCAGTTTGTCGTCCCACACGTCGGCTTCCCAGACAACGGTGCCGTTCATGTCGAGCAGACTCAGCTCGGTGATCGAACTGTTGGGCACTGCCCGCAGTACACGCTCCACGGCGCTGCGGTAGTCCAGATGTGCCCCGTCCACATTGGCGCGCCGCTTGTCCTTGTCGGCGTCGCTGTCCTCGGTCGCAGTGGGGCCGACCAGCACAGACACCCCGTCGGAGTCGATCTTGACCTGGTGCTCGGTGCCGTCGGAAGTGACCACCCTGGCCTTCCAGGTACCGGCGTCGCTGCTCTGACTCTCGATGAAGATCAACACGCTGTTGGGTACCTGCGCGATCGCGAGGTCACCGGCGCGTAGCAAGGTGAGCGGGTCGGGCGGCGCGTCGGGGCGAGTCCACGAGGCCTCGGGGGCCGACGACTCCTGCGAGGACGCGCCCGACGTGCCCTTGCCGCTGCACCCGGCCAGCGCCAGCGCTGCCACGACGACCACCGCACCGAATCGGACGATTTTTCCCAGAGCGTGCATCAGCGGCAATGCTACTGAAGTCCGAGCGTCGGCGCTGAACTCGAGTCGCCGCGACCAAGCCCGTTGGCATGACCGCGCCCACAAGACCACCGGTTGCGTTCCTTAGCCAAACGAAGGTTATGCTGCCGAAAGGCGCAATTCGCGGAACCGTCGATGCTTCCGGCGAGGCCGGAGAACAGACCGTCCAGCGCCGGCGTTCAACCGCACTATCGGCAGGCGGAAGGCGGTGAGATGGGGAAGATCTCGGTCGCCGGCATTCTCAAACGACATTGGATTCCGCTGGTCTTCATCGTGGTCATCGCGATCTCGAGTGTGGTCGTCAGCCGGCTGCATAAGGTGTTCGCCTCCGAAGACCTCAATCCCCACGCCGGTGCCGGCATCGAAATCGTCCAATTCAATCCGAAGTACGTCGCCTACGAGGCCTTCGGGCCGCCCGGCACCACGGCCGACATCAACTACTGGGACGCCGAGGCCAACGTCCACCAACTCAACAATGTGCCGCTGCCATGGACCTACACGGTGGTCACCGTGCTGCCTGCCGTCATGGCCAACATGATCGTGCAGGGCAACACCGGTGAGATCGGCTGCCGAATCAAGATCGACGACCGGCTGCTCGACGAACGCCGTGCCACCGGTCTCAACGCCCAGACCTTCTGCCTGGTGAAGTCCGGATGATCAAAAGGATCAAGGAGCAGCTGGACAGCCAACAGGACCCGCACATCAAGCGGCCGTTCTTCGCGCACATGCTGCGGATATTCGCGGTGCCGATCATCATTGTCTGGATCGTGTTCACGGTCCTGGTGAATATTCTTGTGCCCCAGCTGGAAGTCATCTCCGAGGAGCACTCCGCACCGCTGGCGCCCGTCGATGCGCCGTCGATGATCGCCAGCAAGCTGGTCGGCGAGAACTTTCAGGAATATAAGTCCAACAGCACCGTGATGATGGTGGTGGTCGGCGAGGAGGAACTCGGCGAACCCGCCCACCATTACTACGACGAGATCGTCGCGAAGCTGGTCGCCGACAAGGACCATGTCGAGCACGCCCAGGACTTCTGGCGCGACCGGCTGACCGCGGCAGGCGTGCAGAGTTCCGACGCCAAAGCCGCCTACATCATGCTCAACCTGGTCGGCAACCAGGGCATGACCGAGGCCAATGATTCGGTCGTCGCGGTCCGTCAGGCCATCGAAGACACCCCCTCTCCACCAGGAGTCAAGGCTTACGTCGCCGGGCCGGCCGCGCTGACCGCCGATCTGCGGCAGATCGGCGACTCCAGCCTGGTCAAGATCACGCTGTTCACCATCGCCGCAATCGCGATCATGCTACTGATCGTCTTTCGGTCGGTGTCGGCGATGCTGACGCAGCTGTTTCTGACCCTGCTCGAGCTGATCTGCGCCCGCGGCGTGGTCGCGGTCCTCGGCTTCAACAACGTCATGGGCCTGACCACGTTCGCGGTCAACATCATGGTGATGCTCGCGATCGCCGCGGGCACCGACTACGGCATCTTTCTCATCGGCCGGTACCGGGAGGCCCGGCTGGCCGGCGAGGACCGGATCGACGCCTACTACACCACCGTTCGCAGTGTCACCCCGGTGGTGCTGGGGTCGGGGCTGACCATCGCCGGGGCCTCGGCGATGCTGTACTTCACCCGGCTGCCCTACTTCCACACCATGGGCATTCCGGTTTCCGTGGGCATGCTCGTGGTGGTCGGCGCCGCACTCACCCTGGGACCGGCCATGCTGGTGGTGGTCACCAGCTTCGGTCTGCTCGAACCCAAAAAGGCTAAGCCGGGCGGGTTCTGGCGCCGGGCCGGTGTCTCGGTGGTGCGCTGGCCCGGTCCGATCGCCGTGGCCAGCCTGGCCATCATCATGATCGGTCTGGTCGCCCTGCCGGGTTTCAGGCCCGGCTACGACGACCGCAAGTATCTTCCGCAGGAGACCCCTGTCAACGTCGCTTACGCCGCGGCGGAGAAACATTTCTCGGCAGCCCGGATGGCGCCGGACATCACGATGGTCGAATCCGACCACGACATGCGCAATCCCGCCGACATGCTGGTGCTGGACCGGGTCGCCAAAAACATCATGCGGGTGGTCGGGATCGGGATGATCCAGGACATCACCCGTCCCTTGGGAATTCCGCTGCAGCACAGCTCGATACCGTTCCAACTCAGCGTCTCCAACCAGCTGATGATCCAGAACATGAAGTCGCTCAAGGACCGGATCAAGGACATCGACACCATCTCGCAGCAACTCGATAAGGACATCGAGTTGCTGATCCAGATGTACGGCTACCTCCAAGAGGTCGACCGGACGTTCGACGACACGGCCGAGGTCACCCGAAACACCGTCGACGTCTCCGACCGGATCCGCGACCACCTCGCCGAATTCGACGATCAGTTCCGTCCGCTGCGCAGCTACTTCTATTGGGAGCCGCATTGCTTCGACATCCCGATGTGCAACGCACTGCGCAACACCTTCGACGCCACCGACGGCATCGACCAACTCGCCGAGCAGCTGCACTACCTGTCCGACGACATCACCAAGACAGCGCGCCTACTGCCGCAGGCTGTCGAACTGTTGCCGGCCGTGGTCGACACGATGCGAATCATGCGAGGCCTGGTACTGACGGTGCACTCGACGTTCTCGGCGTTCATCGATCAGATGGAGGACTTGAGCAACACCCAGATCATGATGGGTCAAAGCTTCGACGACTCCAAGAACGACGACTTCTTCTATCTGCCCGCAGAAGCCTTCGACAACAAGGACTTCCAAACCGGTCTTCGGTTGTTCATGTCGCCGGACGGAAAGTCGGCGCGGTTCTTCGTCACGCACCAGACCTATCCTGCGACGGCCGAGGGCATCAAACGGGTTGAGCCGGAACGGATCGCTGCGCAAGAGGCCCTGAAGCAGTCGTCATTGGCGGACGCCAAGGTCTACATCGGCGGCATGGCTGCCCTCTATGAAGACATGCAGAACGGCGCCAAGTACGACCTGATGATCGCGATCGTGGCGTCACTGACGTTGATCTTCTTGATCATGATGATGATCACCCGAAGCCTGGTGGCCGCAGCGGTCATCCTCGGCACCGCATCCAGTTCTATCGCCGCGTCGTTCGGTATCTCGGTGTTGATCTGGCAGCACATTTTCGGCCAACACATCTATTGGGTGACACTGGTGCTGGCGGTGATCGTGTTGCTGGCCGTCGGCTCGGACTACAACCTGTTGCTGGTCTCTCGTTTCGAGGAGGAGATACACGCCGGGCTCAAGACCGGCTATATCCGGGCGATGGCGGGCAGCGGCGGCGTGGTGACCTCGGCCGGTATGGTGTTCGCCGCCACCATGGGCATCATGTTCTTCAGTGACCTCAAGGCCATCGGCATGTATGGCACCACCGTGGCCATCGGACTGCTGCTGGACACCTTCGTGGTCCGAGCGTTCTTCATGCCGTCGATCGCGACGTTGCTGGGCAAGTGGTTCTGGTGGCCGCAGGTGGTCCGGCCGTGGGGCCCCAACAAGAACATTCGCGGGATCGCCGCGCACACCGCGCATGAAGAGTCCACCGACACCGACAGATTCGCAGCGCCCACCCAGTAGGCAACCCCGGCGTTGGCGCGCTCAGACCCCGCCCGGATCGACATCGACACACACCGCGACCGCTCCGGCCCCCACATGCAGGGCCAACGTCGGGCACAGGCTGGTGATGACCGCCGGCTCGCAGACCGGCAGCCGCTCCGCGAGAGCGTCAGCCACCTCGTGGGCCCCCTGGGGATTGGCCACGTGATGCACCGCCAGCGCCGCTGAGCGATCGCCAACCACATCACTGACCCGGTCGATCATCGAGGCGACTGCCTTGCTGGCGGTGCGGATACGTTGGGCCAGAACGAGCTTTCCCTCCTCGACCGCCAGCAGCGGTTTCAGCGACAAGGCGGTGCCCAGCCAGGCCGCCGCGCTGCCGATCCGGCCGCTGCGCCGCAGATTGTCGAGGCGCTGCACCACCATGTAGGCATGAGCGCGTTGCACGGCGGCGTCCGCCGCGGCCGCCACGCTTGGCAGGTCGGCGCCACCGGCCGCCGCTCGGGCCGCGGCCAAGACCGCGAATCCGGTGCCCATCGCCGCCGATTTCGAGTCGATCACCCGCACGCCGGAACCGATCTGACCGGCTACCTGTTCGGCGGTGCCGAACGTCCCGGACAACGCCGAGGAGATGTGCACCGCCACCACCCCAGCACCCGCGCTGTAGTCAAGGGCATTCCGGTAGACCTCAGCCAGTTCCTCCGGTCCCGCCCCGGAGGTGGTGACGCGCTCGCGCGCATAGATGTCCGCGGGCACGTCGTCGACGCCGTCACGCAGGTCAGCGCCGTCGAGCAGGATGTGCAGCGGCACCGTCCGTATTCCCCAACGATCACGCGCCTCAAGAGGCAGGCAGGCCGACGAATCGGTCACGACGACAACGCCCGGGCCGCTCATCGGGCAATCACCCCAACGGGCCGGGGACGCCGGCCTCACTCAGGGCCTTGAGCATCAGGTCGGCGACCGCACGGTGCGCCTCGAAGTTCCAATGGATGCCGTCGGGATTCGCCCGCCCGCTCATGACCTCATCGCCCACCGCGGCCTTCAGATCCACCAGTGGCACATCGTGTTCCCGCGACCAAGCCGTGATGGCACGCACCGTGGGCTCCCGTCCCTGGTGGGCGCGGCCGTAGGTGTCAGCGATATGCACCGAGGGCAGCGAAGCCACGATGGGAATACCTGGCCGGTTGAAATCGATTGCTCCCCTGGTCATCTCAAGATATTCCACGGTGAGATGCGGCGGCAGCGCCGCCCGTGCCACCGGCGAGAACCGGGGCTGCAGCCAGCCGTAGCCGTCACGGACCCACCGCCGTAACCAGGCCGGCCGCACATAGCGGATCAATTCGCGCACGGCCGTCGGCCACACCGAGGGCAGTGAGTCCATCCCGCTGGTGGCGAAGATGACTGCCCCGGCCCGGGGCAGTGCCGCCCACGCCCGCGGGTCCTGGGTGGATGCCCACCACACGTCTCGACTGGTCCAGCCGATTCGGCCGATCAGTTCGACGTCCCAGTCCAACTGGCTGGCAACGATGTTCGGCCAGATTCGCGGATCATCGGCGGGCAGGCCGCCGGTGGGCCCGTAATAGGACAGCGAGTCGGCGAAGACCAGCAGCGTGGGACGGTCTTTCGCGGTCGTCCAGCCGTCAGAGGACTTAGAGTTCACAGTCGGCCACCTGCGCTGAGGCGTTCCAGACGTCGAGACGCCACCGCACACCGGCGAAGTCGTCCTGGTCTGAATCCGCGTTGGAATCCGGTCCGTCAGAGTAGCCGCTGAGCTGGGTCCAGCTGGCGTTGGCCATCCCACCCAGCACCGGCCAGTTCTCCACCGGCAGCCGCAGCAAGGCCGCGGTCAGAGCGGCGATCAGGCCGCCGTGCGCGACCAGCACCACCGGCTGATCGGCGTGATCGGCTCGGCCCCAGTCCGGCTCCCCGGCCACCAGCTCGCGCACCAACGGAACGCTGCGCTCGGCCACGTCGATGCGGCTCTCCCCGCCGTGCGGCGCCCATCGGGCGTCGTCACGCCAAGCCAATCGGGCGCCCGGTGCGGCGGCGTCGACCTCCTCGTGGGTCAGCCCCTGCCAGTCCCCCAGATGGGTTTCCCGCAGCCGAGTGTCCACCCGGACCGTCAATCCGTTGTGCTCGGCAAGCACGGTGGCGGTGTCGTAGGCCCGCCACAGATCCGAGGACACGATCAGCAGCGGATGCCGCTTGCGCAGCACCTCCGCCGCCGCCTCCGCCTGCGCGCGGCCCAGGTCGCTCAGAACGGTGTCCAGCTGGCCCTGCATCCGGCTGCCGGCGTTGAACTCGGTCTGGCCGTGTCGCAGCAGGATCAGCCTGCGGATCCTCACGAGGCATCCTCGGGCACCGACTCACCGGGCGAGTCGTTCACGTCGACCGGCACCAGCGGGCAGTCCTTCCACAGCCGGTCCAGCGCGTAGAAGTCCCGCTCGTCCTGGTGCTGGATGTGCACCACGATGTCGACGTAGTCCAACAGGGTCCAGCGCCCCTCCCGAGTACCCTCGCGGCGCGCCGGCTTGTAGCCGGCCAGGCGCATCTTGTCCTCGACCTCGTCGACGATCGCGTTGACCTGCCGCTCGTTGGAGGCCGAGGCGATGACGAAGCAGTCGGTGATGACCAGCTGCGCTGAGACGTCGATGACGACGACGTCATCGGCCAGTTTATTGGAGGCGGCGCCGGCCGCCACGGTGGCCATCCGCACGGCCTCGGGTGTCGCGGTCATTGTTGGTCTCCGGGGGTCGGTTGGTAGAGGCGGCGCTTGGACACGTACTGGACCACCCCGTCCGGTACCAGGTACCAGATCGGGCGGGATTCTGCCGCGCGCCGGCGGCAATCGGTGGACGAGATCGCCAGCGCCGGCACCTCGACCAGCGACAACGCGTGCGGCGGCAGGGAGCCGAGCGCATCGGCGAGATGGTCGCCGTTGAGCTCGTAGCCGGGCCGGCTGACCCCCACAAACCGCGCCATCTCGAACATCTCTGGCCAATCCTGCCAGGACAGGATGGTGGCCAGCGCGTCTGCACCGGTGATGAAGTAGAGCTCGGCGTCGGCGTTCTGTTCCTGCAGGTCACGCAAGGTGTCTTTGGTGTAGGTGGGGCCACCGCGATCGATGTCGGCGCGGCTCACCGAAAACCGCGGGTTCGACGCGGTGGCGATCACCGTCATCAGGTACCGATCCTCGGCGGCGGTGACGCGGCGTTCCTTGAGCCAGGGTTGGCCCGTCGGCACGAAAACCACCTCGTCGAGCTCGAACAGATCGGCCACCTCGCTGGCCGCGACCAGGTGGCCATGATGGATGGGATCGAACGTCCCACCCATGACTCCCAGCCGCCGTTTTCGCACGATAGGCCAGCTTACTTGGGGTCCTCGTCGGCATGAGCGCACTGGTGGCACCGCTCTCTTGCGGCGTCGTCGGCCGAAGCGCCGAGCGGCTTTCCGCCTCGGCGTACCCTCATCGGAGGACGCAACCTGCCGTTGCTGCCGCAAAGCGAATGCCAATCGTGTAGAAGATGTCTGTGGAAGATTTTCCGTTGAGCTCAATCGATCGCGCCAAGACGGCCAAGGACGCCATGGTCAGGCGCTTTTACACCCGGGCCCAGACCAGCGGCGACATCAGGCTGCCGGCCGTGCCGAGCATGCTCGACGAATACGTGAAGATGTGCTCGGCCGTGTTCGCAGGCCTGGGCAAGCCCTTCAGCGACGCCGAACTCGACCGCCTCCGAGAAGTGCTGGAGGGCCAACTGGCTGAGGCCTACTCGCACTCGCTGCGCTCGCACATCATCATCTCCTACAACGCCCCGATCGGCCCCACCCTCGACTACACGGTCCGTGCCCAGTGGAACAGCGTCGCGGACGCGTACGCAGCCTGGCTGGACACGCGCAAACCACCGTTGTTCGGCACTGAACCCGACGCACGGGTCTGGCACCTCGCCTGCGAGGCCAACAATCCGTCCTCCCATCCGGTGCTCGAAATCGGTGGGGGTACGGGGCGTAACGCCCTGGCGCTGGCGCGTCGCGGACATCCGGTCGATGTTGTCGAGATGACCCCGAAGTTCGCCGAGATGCTCACGACCGACGCAGCGGCGGAATCCTTGAATGTGCGCGTCATCGTGCGGGATGTGTTCGAAGACGCCGATGACCTGCGCGACGACTACCAGATGATGGTGCTTTCTGAGGTGTTGACCGATTTCCGGTCCACCGCGGAGCTACGCAGCCTGTTCGAGCTCGCAGCCCGATGCCTGGCTCCTGGCGGGCGACTGGTGTTCAACAGCTTCCTGGCGCACGACGGCTACGAACCCGACAGTGCGGCCCGGGAATTTTGCCAGCAGGTGTACTCGGGTCTGTACACCCGCGACGAAATGGCGGCCGCGTCGGCCGGCCTACCCCTGCAGCTGCTCTCCGACGAGTCCGTCCATGACTACGAGAAGGCGCATCTGCCCGAGGGCGGCTGGCCACCCACCAGCTGGTACATCGAATGGGTCAGCGGGCAGGACGCGTTCCGCACCACGCGGGAGGAAAGCCCGATGGAGTTGCGCTGGCTGATCTACCAACGGACGCATTGAGCGTCCGTCACGGCGCTGACAGAAACTCCCGAAGGTATTTGTCCACCGCATCCTGCTGGTCGATGAACACGAGATGATTGGCGTTCTCGACCAGGTGGACCTGAGCCCCGGGAAGCTGACGGCGGAACCGTGCGGCAACCTTCTTACCGTCGTGCAGAGTTTCCTCCCGGCCGATGACCACCGACACCGGAATGCGGCTGGCGGCGAGCCGCGCAATGTTGCAGCGCACTGGCCTCGGCTCACGCAGCCCTCGCCGAAAGAGGAACGGCCCACTGATCAACTGTTCGAGAATCGGACGCCAAGGGTCGCTGCGCATGCGTTGATGCGAGCCCACCATTGCCAGGGACTCCACGAACGCCTCGAACCGCGGCCGGGAGACGCGAAAGCGTCCCGCCATCAATGCCCGGAAAAGCCAGCCCGGCTTCTGAGCACTGACGATTCCTGCGGGGCAGATCAACGCCAGACGTTGCACCCGCTCGGGATGAGCCATCGCGTAGTGCGTGGCCATCCACGCACCCGTGGACGCTCCGACAAATACGGCACGGTCCACGCCAAGTTGATCCAGGGTCTCGCCGATCCATGCGGTGATTTGTGCTGGCGAGGTCAGTACCGCGGTCGCCACGCTTCTCCCGACATCGCCGATCACGTCGATCAACCTGACGTGATGGGCAGCCGCCAAGGCCGGCAACAACGGCAGCCACATCGTCGAGCTCGTCGCCATGCCGGGTAGCGCGACCAGCGTCGGCTTCGACGGGTCTCCGGCGGTCAGTACGTGCGTTGCACCGAAAGATGTCTCAATATCGGAATGGTCCACGTGCATCTCGCAGAGCGAGACCGCCTCGTCGTACCAGCGGCAATATTCCACGCGAGCCGCCTCTGACTTAAACGCAGACGGCCCAGCCATGGCGCTCTCCTCCCGTCCCATAACCACCCACACGGACTATGGCACAACGCGATCCCATTGATCAGCGAATACGCGCGCCACAAACCCGGTAATACCGGCATAGCGCGGCCGGCTCACTCGGCAGCAGGGTAGGGCTGGTGCTCGGGTGTGCTGGTGGTGTTCCAGTCCGCCTCGGTGAAGCAGGCCTTGCCCTTCATGTCCGGCTAAACCGGCAGCAGGGCGTCGATAACACCCGCCAGCTGCTTAGCCGAGCGGCATTCGTGCATGGGGATCACGTCGCTGTACCGCGGCACCGCGGAATCGCCACTGCCCCATAGATGTTGGGGCTCGGGGTTGAGCCAGTGCGCGTGCCGGCTGGCGGTCACCAGGTGCGACAGCACCTCCACGCCCGGGTTTCGGTAATTGGTACGACCGTCGCCGAGCACCAGCAGCGCGCTGCGCGGCGACACCACATTCGGAAAGTTCTCGGCGAACGAGACGAACGCATTGCCGTAATCGGAGTGGCCGTCGCGGGTATAGACCCCGGACTCCCGGGTGATCCGCTGGATCGCCACCGCCAGGTCAGCCTCCGGCCCGAACAGATGCGTCACCTCGTCGGTGGTGTCGATGAACGCAAAGACGCGAACTCTCGAAAACTGCTGCCGCAGAGCATGAACCAGTAGCAAAGTGAAATGGCTGAACCCGGCGACCGAGCCGGACACATCGCACAACACCACCAACTCCGGCCGGGCGGGACGCGGCTTGCGCAGCACCACGTCGATCGGTACCCCGCCGGTGGACATCGACTTGCGCAGGGTCTTGCGCAGATCGATGGTGCCGGCACGGGAGCGTCGCCGGCGCGCGGCCAGCCGGGTCGCCAGGGTGCGGGCCAGCGGTGCCACCACCCGGCGCATCTGACGCAACTGTTCGCCGGACGCGCGCAGGAACTCGACGTTCTCGCTCAGCTGCGGGATGCCGTACATCTGGACGTGTTCGCGGCCCAGCTGTTCCGCGGTGCGCCGCTTGGTCTCGGCATCGACGAGCTTGCGCAGCGCGGCGATCCGCTGCGCGGCCATGGCCTTGGCGATCTGTTCCTGCGAGGGGCTGGGCTCGTCGCCGTAAGGCGCCAGCAGCCCGGCCAGCAGCTTGCCCTCCAACTCGTCGAGCGCCAGCGCCTTGAGCGCCTGGTAGGCCGAATATGACGGACCCCGACTGGAGCGGTATTGCCCATAGGCGCCGACGATCGCGGCGATCATCGACGACAACCGGGGATCGGTGTCGGCGAGGTCGGGATTCGCGGTCAGCAGGTCGACCAGCATCGCCCGCATGTCCTCGGCGTCCTCCGGCAGCGGCACCGAATCCGACGGATCAGCCTCCTCGCCGTCGACCACCACGGTGCGCCCGCCCAGCGCGGCGGGGAACCACAGGTCGAACATGGCGTCGTAGGTGTCACGGTGGTCGGGACGGCGCAGCACCGCACAGGCCAGGCCCTCCCGCAACACCTCCCGGTCGTCGAGCCCGATCGCGGTCAGCACCCGCCCGGCGTCGACGGTCTCCGACGGGCCCACCGAAATCCCCTGCCCGCGCAGCGCTTCCACGAACCCCACCAGGTGCCCCGGAATTCCGTGCGGGGCAAGCGGTTGCGACGGGCGGATACGACGAACCATCAGAGAACCATCAGTTCAATCGCAGCTCGCCGGATGCCCGCACCTGATCGGATTGGTGCTTGAGCACCACCCCCAGGGTGGCAGCGACGGTGGCGTCGTCGATGGTGTCCATTCCCAGCGCCAGGATGGTGCGGCCCCAGTCGATGGTTTCGGCCACCGACGGCAGCTTCTTGAGCTGCATGCCGCGCAGCACCGCGACGATGCGCACCAACTCGGCGGCCAGATGCTCGGGCAACTCGGGTACCCGCGACAACAGAATCCGGCGTTCCAGGTCCGGGTCGGGGAAGTCGATATGCAAGAACAGGCAGCGGCGCTTGAGCGCCTCGGACAGTTCCCGGGTGGCGTTGGAGGTCAGCACCGTGAACGGGGTGCGCGCTGCGGTGATCGTGCCCAATTCCGGGACGGTGACCGCGAAGTCAGAGAGCACCTCCAGCAGCAGGCCCTCGATTTCGATGTCGGCCTTGTCGGTCTCGTCGATCAGCAGCACCGTCGGATCGGTGCGCCGGATCGCGGTCAGCAGCGGACGCGACAGCAAGAACTCCTCGGAGAACACGTCCATCTTGGTGGCGTCCCAGTCACCGCCGTTGGACCCGGACTGGATTCGCAGGATCTGCTTGGCGTGATTCCACTCATAGAGCGCCCGGGCCTCGTCGACGCCCTCGTAGCACTGCAGACGCACCAGCTCGGAACCGGTGGCCGCGGCCACCGCGCGGGCCAGTTCGGTCTTGCCGACCCCGGCCGGGCCCTCCACCAGCAGGGGTTTGCCCAGCCGGTCGGCCAGGAATACCGCGGTGGTGGTGGCGGTGTCGGCCAGGTAGCCGGTCTCGGCCAGCCGGCGGGCTACGTCGTCGATGTCGGAGAACAGCGGCGCTTGGCGGGCCGGGGTGGCTGGGGTGGCTGGGATGGCGGGCTTTTCCATGCGGATGTAACTCCTTCGAGGCGCCTTAGGCGGGACGGGTGTGGCCGTCACCCCACACGATCCATTTGGTCGACGTCAGCTCCGGCAGCCCCATGGGCCCCCGGGCGTGCAGTTTCTGGGTGGAGATGCCGATCTCGGCACCGAAGCCGAACTGCTCGCCGTCGGTGAAGGCCGTGGAGGCGTTGACCATGACCGCGGCGGCGTCGACCTGCTCGCTGAACCGCTGGGCGGCCGCCATGTTGGTGGTGACGATGGCCTCGGTGTGGCCGGTGCCGTATTCGTTGATGTGGTCGATCGCGTCCTCGAGCCCGTCGACCACCGAAAGGGCGATGTCCATCGCCAGGTATTCGCGACGCAGGTGGTCTTCGGCAGCAGCGTCCTCGGCCTGCCCGGTGCAGTCATGTACCGCGACTCCGGCTGCGGTCAACGCGTCCACCAGCCGCGGCACCGCCGATGCCGCGATGGCCTGGTCGATCAGCAGCGTCTCGGCGGCGTTACAGACGCTGGGCCGACGGGTCTTGGAGTTCAACAGCACCTGTTCGGCGATGTCGAGGTCGGCAGCCTCATGGATGTAGACGTGGCAGTTGCCAACACCGGTCTCGATGGCGGGTACCAAGGCGTCGCGCACCACGGCTTCGATCAGCCCGGCCCCGCCGCGCGGAATCACCACGTCGACCAGTCCGCGAGCCTGAATCAGGTGGGTGACGGTGGCGCGATCGACCGACGACAGCAGCTGCACCGCGTCGGCGGGCAGGTCTTCGGACTCCAAGGCACCGCGCAGTACGTCGACCAGGGCTTGGTTGGAGTGCGCCGCCGACGAACTGCCGCGCAGCAGTGCGGCGTTGCCGGACTTGAGCGTCAGCCCGAATGCGTCGACGGTGACGTTGGGCCGGCCCTCGTAGACCATGCCCACCACGCCAAGCGGGACGCGCTGCTGGCGCAGCAGCAGTCCGTTGGGCAGCGTGTAGCCGCGCAGTACCTCGCCGACCGGGTCGGGCAGGCCGGCGACCTGCCGTAGTCCGGCGGCGATCCCGTCGACCCGGGCCTTGGTCAGCGCCAGCCGGTCCAGGATGGCCTCGGGCGTGCCGGCGTCACGGGCAGCGGCGACGTCGCGGTCATTGGCGGCCAGGATGTCGTCGGCGTGGGCCAGCAGCGCGTCGGCTGCGGCGTTCAGCGCACTGTTCTTGGCCGCGGTGGACAGCGCCGTCAGGGAACGCGAGGCGACTCTTGCGCGGCGGGCGGCGTCGTGGACCTCTTGGCGCAGGTCGGGAAGCACGGGGACGCTCATCGTGCCAGAGTATCGGCGAACGCCCGATCAGGTAAAACGGCCCCGGTCGCCAACGGCAGTGCGAGGTCGCTGATCGATGATCCGGCCCAGTTCCTGCAGCAACAACGGCTTGGCCATCACCAGATCCTCGATGTGCTCGCGATCGATGACCACGGCAGTCACCTCCTCCAGTGCGCGAGCCTCGAACTGGCTGGATTGGCGAGTCAAGGTGGTGACCCCGAGAAACGCTCCTCGGCGCAGCGTGGTGCCCTGCTGTGCCTGATCCTCGCCGCTGATCCGGACACTGCCGTCGGTCAGAAATGTCATGGCCGTCGGCACCTGACCCGGCTGTTGCAGTGGCTCGTCTGTGCCGTACCGGACCATCCTGGCGTAGGGCACCAGGGCTTGCTGGTCGACGTCGGTCAACCGCAGCGCGGGTGCCACAACGGTCCGCAGCGCCTCGGCCACCCGTTCCGGCGTGCAGAAGTCGTCGGCGGCGCCGTCAAGGCGCAGCCCCTCGCGCCGGGCCGCGTACCAGAGCCACCGCAGGAAGGTGGCCTGCGCTGCGCTGTCGTCGCTCGGCGTGTCGACCGCAACGGCGGTGCGATATTGGCCGCTCCCCAGCGCCGCCGATTCCGGTGCCGCGCCGGTGGTTCGCATCGGCAGTGCGGTGGCGACACGCGACAACAACGCGCACACCCGGTCGGGCGGATCGCCGACGGCGAACGAGGTCGTGATCGACACCCGGTGCGCACCACTGGATCGGCTGATGTTGGTGAATGAGGTACCGGCCAGCACCGAGTTCGGCGTGACCTGCAGTCCGTCTGCAGTGGTGATATGCACCGCCCGCCAGTTCACTTCGACGACCCGGCCATGGGCGGTGGGGGTGGACAGCCAGTCACCGATCCGGAACGGCTGCTCGAAGAGCATGAACAGGCCCGACACGATCTGGCCGACCGAGTTCTGCAGCATCAGGCCGATAACCACCGACGTCACACCCAGCGCGGTGAACAGTCCGCCGATCTTGGCGCCCCAGACCAGCGACAGCGTCAGGGCCAGGCCGACACCGATCAGCAGGAACCGGGCGACATCGATGAAGATGGTCGGAATCCGGCCTCGCCATGATCCTTTCGGGGCGCTCTGGAAGAAGGTGACGTCGAGCACCGACAGCAGCAAGACCAGCAGCACGAAGCCGAACGCGGTGTAGATGACCCGTAGCGTCGGATCGTCCCCGGGCACGCCGGCCACCTTCGCCAACAGGATCAGCAACGCGCCCAGCGGCAGCAGGTAATTGCGAGCCATCGCCACCGGCCGGGCCAGGTAGCTGCCTCGGCGCGCCAGCGCCCCGTGGCTTTCGGTCAGCGCGACCAGGCCGGCGGGGAGCCCGATGGCGACCCCGATCGCCCAATACAGCCACGGCCCGAAGATGTTCACGGTGCCTCGGACGATCGCAAGGCCAATCTCCAGGTCGGCTCCTGGGCGCCACCGACCGTCATGGTGCCGGCGGGGGCGACCTCCGCGGCATCGCCGAGCATGTCGCGCACTGCAGCGGTGACGTAGATGCCGGATTCCGTTGTGTTCCTGCGCAACTGGTAGGCCAGATTGACCGCAGAGCCCCACAGGTCGTAGGTGACACCGGACCGGCCAACCAGACCGCTGACGACCTGGCCGGTGTTGATTCCGGCCCACAGGCTCAGCCGGTAACCGGACTTGATGGCGAACCGATCGACGATGCGCTGCATCTCGCCGGCGAACTCGACGATTCGGTGTACCCCGTCCAGTCGCGGGGTGGTCAAGCCGCAGCCGGCGAGGTAGCCGTTGTACATGGTCCGGATTCGTTCGACACCAACGACTTCGGCCGCCGCATCGAACTGCCTGACCAAGTCATCGACGATCGTCACCAATTCGCTCGCTGAGACCTCGAACGACAGCTGGTCGATGCCCTGCAGCTCGGCGTAGAGGACCGTGACGTTGTGGTGCTCATCGGCGATGGCCTGCTCGCCCCCGCGGTAGCGCCGCACCAGCGACTCCGGCATCAGCGACAACATCAGCTCGTCGTTCTGCTTCTGCTGCTGGTTGAGCAGCTCCTCCTTCGTGCGAAGGCTGTAGCTCATGTCGTTGAACGCCTTGGTCAGATCGCCGATCTCGTCAGCCGTTCGGGCCGGCACCACGGCGCTGTAGTCGCCGGCGCTGATCCGCTGGGCGGCCGCCTGCAGCCGCCGGATCGGTTGCAGAAAGAGCCGGGCGAGCAACATCGCCAGCACACAGATCGCGAAGATGACCCCGGTGGTGGCCAGCACCACTCGCCTGCTGAAAGAGGTGACGCCGGAATACGCGTCGGAGTACTCCCTGGTCGCCAGGATCGACCACTGCAAGTCCGAATTGGGCACGGCCAGCGGCGCGTACGCGGTTAGCTCTCGTTTGCCCAGATAGTCGTACCCGGTGGTGAGCGTTCCGGACTGGCCACGCTGGGCGGCCTCCAGGCCCGGTCCGCCGACCGGCTGCACCAAGGTCGTGGTCCCCAGCCGCACCGCGCGGTCCACCGTCGCCTCCGAGGTCCCCGCTTCCACCGCTTCCCGGCGGTAACGCTCAGGATCCTCCAGGAACAGCCGCGAATCGGAGCGCATCAGGCCGTCCGGACCGGCCAGGTAGGTCTCGGCTGTGTCTCCCAGCCCGACGGCATCCCAGTCTCGGTCGGCGGTCATGATCCGGGTGACCTTCGCGCTGGGCAGCGCCAGGGCCAACACGCCCTCGATCGCACCCTTGGTACCAACGGGTGACACCAGCCAGGCCGTAGGCGTGTCCAATTGGGGTTGGTAGGGCTGGAAATCGGTGATCCAGACGAAGTTCACCGCGTTGGCCGCCAGCGCTTTGCGGTAAGTGTCACGCAGGCCGGATTCGCGGTAGGGACCGCTGAGCAGGTTGGTGCCCAGGTCCACACCCTTGTTGACGGAATAGACCACGTTGCCTCGAGTGTCCAACAGCAACGCATCCTGGTAGCCGTTCAGCTGGACGATCTCGGTGAAGACGTCGTTGAACTGCGCGTTTGCCGCAGACCACGCACTGCCGTCACCGGCGTCGTCGAGCTTCTTGGCGTCCCCGGCGAACCCCGCGGTGTAGTGGGCCTGCAGGTAGCGCTGCGCGTTCGAGGTGGGCAGAAACGCAGCGACATCCGCCTGTTCTGCGGTCCGTTCGGTCAGCTCCTTGGTGAATTTGTCCTGGTAGTAGCCCACGATCGTCCGCTGCTGCTCGGGCGTGACTGGAGCATTGGCGAGTTCGTCGAATCCGGCGGCGAACGCCTTGGCCGCGGTCGCCGCGGTCACTCCCCCGCTGACAAACACCAGGGCGTTGGACATATCGGCGAACAAGCCGGTGACCGCGCGACGCTGCAACTCGCGGGCCTGCACCAGCTTATTGGTCGCCGCATGCTGCAATTCCAGTGCCCCATACTGGAACTCGACAAATCCCACCACTGCCACCGAAGCCACGCTGGTCAGCAGCAGGATGATCATCAGCTTGGTCTGGATGCTGAGCCGCGCCGCCAGCCGCCGGTACAGGCGCTCATCGTTCGCCGTGGTCTGTGTCGACGGTGCCGAGTCCACTCGGCGGCTCCTTTCACCGGTTGTCGGATGGAGTCTCACACTAGGGGACGCACGACATTCCACGGTTGCGAATGCGAAGCTGAGACCCATGGCGGCGCGGGTGTGCGTAGTGGGCAGCGTGAACATCGATACCGTCTACGCCGTCGCCGCGCTTCCCGCCCCGGGCGAAACAGTGCTGGCCACCGCGCAAAGCACCCACCCCGGCGGGAAGGGCGCCAACCAGGCAGTGGCCGCGGCACGAGCCGGGGCGCGGGTGCAGTTCGTCGGCGCAGTCGGCGACGACGCGGCAGGTGCCCGGCTTCGCGCACATCTGGATTCCAATGGCGTGGACACCGCGGGTCTGGTCACGCTGCCTGGGCCCAGCGGGTCGGCGATCATCACGGTCGATGCCGCCGGGGAGAACACCATCGTGGTGGCGCCGGGCGCCAATGCAGCGCTGACACCGGAAACGCTCGGTCCGATCGACGGCTGCGATGTGTTGTTGTTGCAGTTGGAGATCCCTCTGTCGACGGCGCTCGCGGCCGCCCGGCAGGCCCGTTCCGCCGGGGTGACAGTGATCCTCAACGCCTCACCAGTCGGCGGTGACCTGGCCGAACTTGCCGGGTATACCGACGTGGCCGTGGTCAACGAATCCGAATCCGCGCGGTTCCACCACCAAGTGCCGCACCTGGTGGTCACCCTCGGCGCGCGTGGTGCCCGCCACCGCGGGCCCGGCGGCACCCGCACCGTGGCAGCGCCGGTGCTGCGGGCCGTGGACAGCACGGGGGCGGGCGACGTGTTCGCCGGAGTGCTGGCGGCCGAATGGGCCGGCGGCATCGGACACGCAGTGGAACGCGCCTGCGTGGCAGGGGCGTTGGCCACGCTGGTCACCGGCGCTGGGGACTGCGCGCCGAACACCGAGGCGATCAGCGCAGCAGTGGATGCGTTCAGATTCCGACGTTGAAACCCAGGTCGACGTCGGATGCGGCCTGTCCGCCCCGGATACCCCAGTTGTCCCGATCCACCTCGTGCAGGGTGGTCATCACGTGGTCAGCGGGAATACCCAGCGCGGCAAGGTTTTCAACGATCCCGACGTAAAGCAGCCGCTTGGCCTCGATCGATCGGCCCGAGAAGCAGTCGATCGAGACCAGGGTGCGGTACTCGGGCTTGGCGAGCTGCGCCGGCACCGCAAACAATGCCGGCGACAACGGAAGCCTTCGAATTTCGGCCATTCTCGGTGCCCTCTCTATCCCTGCGGAATCTCCCGTTCGATCTCGTCGAGCCAGATCCGTGCCGACATGTCCGACGGAGCCCGCCAATCTCCCCGCGGTGACAGCGCACCACCGTGGGACACCTTCGGCCCGTTCGGCAACGCCGAACGCTTGAATTGACTGAACGAATAAAACCGCTGGACAAAGACTTTCAGCCAGTGCCGAATGTCCGCCAGCGAATAGGCCTGCCTTTTGTCCGCCGGATATCCGGGCGGCCAGGAACCCGCTTCCACGTCGTGCCAGGCATGCCAGGCCAAGAACGCGGTCTTGGCAGGTGTGAACCCGTAGCGCAGCGCCTGAAACAGCGCGAAGTCCTGCAGCGAGTACGGGCCCACCTTGTCCTCGCTGCGCTGAATCTCCTCGCCGTCAGCCGCCGGCACCAGTTCCGGGCTGATCTCGGTGTTGAGCACCGAGGCCAGCACCGCGCACACGTCGGAGTCGAACTCCCCGGAGTTGATCACCCACCGGATCAGGTGCTGGATCAGCGTTTTGGGCACCCCGCCGTTGACGTTGTAGTGCGACATCTGATCGCCCACCCCGTAGGTGGACCAGCCCAAAGCCAGCTCGGACAGGTCGCCGGTGCCCAGCACGATGCCACCGTTCTGGTTGGCGATCCGGAACAGATAATCGGTGCGCAGGCCGGCTTGCACGTTTTCGAACGTGATGTCATAGACGGCTTCACCGCGCGCGAACGGGTGCCCGAGTTCGGACAGCATCAGTGCCGCGGTCTCGCGGATGTCGATCTCCGCGAACGTCACCCCCAGCGCCTTGCTCAGCGCGACGGCGTTGGCCTTGGTGCGCTCACCGGTCGCAAAGCCAGGCATGGTGAACGCCAGAATGTCACCGCGCGGACGGTTTTCCCGGTCCATCGCCCGCGCCGCGACGATCAGGGCGTGGGTCGAATCCAGCCCGCCCGACACCCCGATGACCACCTTGGGACAGTTCAGTGCGCGCAGCCGCTGCTCCAGACCGGAGACCTGGATGTTGTATGCCTCGTAGCAGTCCTGTTGCAGTCGCTGCGGATTCGACGGCACGAACGGGAATCGTTCGACCACCCGCCGCAGTCCGATGTCGCCGGACGGCGGGTCCAGCATGAACTCCACCCGCCGGAACGCCTGCACCGCATCCCGATGGTGGCGGCGGTTGTCGTCGAAAGTGCCCATTCGCAACCGCTCCGAACGCAGCAGCCCGAGGTCGACATCGGCGACCGATCGGCGGGGGCCGTTCGGGAACCGTTCGCTTTCGTCGAGCAGTGTGCCGTTCTCCCAGATCATGGTCTGACCGTCCCAGGCGAGGTCGGTGGTCGACTCCCCCTCGCCCGCGGCGGCATAGACGTATGCGGCCAGGCATCGCGCCGAGGCCGACCGGGCCAAGAGGCAGCGGTCGTCGGCACGCCCGACGGTGATCGGACTGCCGGACAGGTTGGCCAGCACCGTCGCTCCGGCCAGGGCGGCCTGGGCACTGGGGGGCACCGGCACGAACATGTCCTCGCACACCTCGGCGTGCAGCACGAACCCGGGCAGATCGGTCGCGGCGAACAGCAGGTCCGGCCCGAACGGAATCTCCATCCCACCCAGTCGAATGAGTCCGCGTTCGTCGGCGCCGGCGGCCAGCTGGCGGCCTTCGTAGAACTCCCGGTAGGTGGGCAGGTAGGACTTCGGCGCGACCCCGAGGATGCGCCCGCGGTGGATGACGACCGCGGTGTTGTAGACGCGATGCGCATAGCGCAGCGGCGCCCCGACCACCAAGACCGGCAGTAGTTCCGTCGACGCCGCGACCACGTCGAGCAGTGCCGTCTCGACGGCACCGAGCAGGCTGTCCTGCTGCACGATGTCGTCAATGGAGTATCCCGACAGGGTGAGTTCGGGAAAGACCGCCAGCGCGACGCCGTCGTGGTGGCATTCGCGCGCCAGCTGTAGCACCGACTCGGCGTTGGCGGCCGGGTCGGCGAGCGCCGTGCGGTGCGTGCAGGCGGCAACCCGCGCGAACCCATGCCGATAGGCGCTGTAGAAGTCCCCAGAATGCTCCATTGCCCCCATTGTCGCCTGGACTGTGTCAACGCGCAGCTTTCGGGTATCACCAGGGGCATGACCGCGACCGCGGTGGTCGTCGGCGACATGCTCAACGCCTACCGCCGCGAAGTGCCTACGCTGACCCACGGCAGCTACGCCGCGGTGGTCTGCTTGACCTGCGGGCAATCTCTGAGCCGAGCGTCGCTGGACGAGCAGCTGGAGGAGCTCAACCCCGGGTTCGTCGACCGGGCGGAGAAGCTCGGCGGTATCGCCGTGGCGCGGTAATCCGTCCATAGCGGCACACAATCGCTGCGAAATCCGGCACGATGCTCCGGTGACGAAGCAGCGGCTCACCCCCGACCAGCGCAACTCGTTCCTCGCCGCCGTATTGGGCTGGTCGATGGATGCCTTCGACTACTTCATCGTGGTGTTCGTCTACGCCGACATCGCCAAGACCTTTGGACACACCAAGACCGAGGTCGCGTTTCTGACTACGGCAACGCTGGTGATGCGCCCGCTCGGGGCGCTGCTGTTCGGCCTCTGGGCCGACCGCGTCGGCCGGCGAATACCCCTGATGGTGAACGTGATCTTCTATTCGACCGTCGGATTCTTGTGCGCATTCGCACCTACTTTCACCGTGCTGGTGATTCTGCGCCTGCTCTACGGGATCGGGATGGGTGGCGAATGGGGGCTGGGCGCCGCGCTGGCCATGGAAAAGATCCCACCCGAGCGTCGCGGGTTCTTCTCCGGGCTGCTGCAGGAGGGCTACCTGTTCGGCTACCTGGCCGCCACCGTGGCCTCCCTTCTGGTGAACGACGTGCTGGGGTTGTCCTGGCGCTGGCTGTTCGGTCTTTCCATCCTGCCGGCCATGGTCAGCCTGTTGATCCGCTACCGGGTGACGGAGTCGGAGATATGGCAGACCACCCAAGACCGGATGCGGCTGACCCACACCAAGATTCGCGACGTCTTCACCGACGCCAAGGTGATCCGCCGATTCTGCTACCTGGTGTTGCTGATGACGGCGTTCAACTGGATGAGCCACGGCACCCACGACATCTACCCGACATTTCTGACCTCGCCCGACGGGGCAGGCCTGTCCCACGTCACGGCCAAGTGGATCGCGGTGATCTACAACATCGGCGGGATCATCGGCGGGCTGATCTTCGGTTCGCTGTCACAGCGGTTGGGCCGGCGCTACGCGATCATCTGGGCCGCGGTGATGGGCTTGCCGATCGTGCCGCTGTTCGCGCTGTCGCACACCGCGGGCATGCTGTGCCTGGGCTCGTTCCTCATCCAGATCTGCGTGCAGGGCGCCTGGGGCGTCATCCCGGCGCACCTGACCGAGATGTCACCGGACGCGATCCGCGGCTTCTACCCGGGCGTGACCTACCAGCTGGGCAATCTCTTCGCCGCCTTCAATCTGCCGATCCAAGAGCACTTGGCGGCCGCCCACGGCTACCCGTACGCCCTGGTCGTCACGCTGGTGCCGACACTGATCGCCGTCATCGTGCTGACCGCGATCGGCAAGGACGCCACCGGCCGGCAGTTCGGGGCCGACCTCGAAGGCGCCGATCACGTCGACAGAACTGCCGGCGCGAGTCTGTATTCAGGCGAAAGTTCCGCCCAGTAGCTGTCCCCGGTAGTCCGTCGGTGTGGTCGCAAGACGCCTGCGCATCACGGCGGCCAGATGTTGGGAACTGGCGAAGCCACATCGGTGCGCGATCTCGGTAACGCTGATCGCCGGGTTGCCCAACAGCTCACATGCTCGGGTCAAGCGCCGATTCATCAACCAGCGGTGCGGCGGCTCGCCGGTTCCCTCGCGGAACAGCGTTGCCAGCCGAGCCGTCGAGAGACCCACTTCCCTGGCTACCTGGGACAGACCGACATCCTCAGACAGGTGCGCTTCCAGGTAGTCGATCGCACACCGCAGCCGCCAATCCCGGTAGCCAGGGCCGGTTCGCGCCGAGAAGGCGCTCGAGCCCGACAGATTCGAGTGCTGCCGTAGCAGCCGAATGACCAGCTGCTGGCTCAGAACGTCGAACATCATGGCCGAGCCACCGTCGCCATGGGTCATCTCGCGAAGGATTTCTCGGCAGACGGATTCCACGAACGGATCGTGCGAACACATCGGATCGATCAGGGCGACCGCACCACCCGCTCGAGCCCCACCGCTCTCCGTTGCCAGCCGTTCGACCAAGGCGTGCGGCACGTACACATGCAGATAGGTGATGGGGTGTTCGGCGGCGAACACCCCGCGTGGGTGCTCGCCGGCCACCACCATGTTGAAGTGAAAGGGCGGATGGACTCGGCTCCACTTTCGCCGTCCGTCGCCGAAGTAGGTGTGGTGGTGAGACCCGCTGACCGGCATCGCAATCACGTCGAGGTCGTCAGCGAGGGGGCCAGAAAGTTCGTAAGAGCGCTGGTGCTGAAACCGCCAGAGCGCCCCGGAGATGTCTCCGTGCGGATTGGCGATGCGCCGCACGGGCTCGAAACCCAGCAGCCGCGAGATGGTCTCGGTCGGCGGAGTTTCGACGGCACTCACTGTCCGAGCTTGCTAGGAACCGAGGGCTCCTCGCATCCGCCGGTGGCTAGTCATCGCGGGCAAACACTGGCCAGTCACGGCGGAACGCGCGTCTGATGTACATCGTGAGCGCCACAGACACGCCATCCCCTCCCTGGTTCCGGTATCTACCTGTATGAATTCAGCGCTGGTTCAGCTCCTTTTGTTGACCCCCACAGCGCTTAGGTAGTTAAAGGAGAAGCCATGCAGCCCACACCGACACACGGTGGACCGACTTCCAAGACCCGCAAAGGTCCAGGCCTGGCGGCCGCCGTCGCCCTTGCCGGCGCCGGCGTCATCGCCGCTCATCCCGCCGTATCGCCGGCTCCCGCGTCAGCCCAGCTTTCGGGGATGCGGCTGATGGCAGCCCAAGACATCACCTGGGACGAGGTTTTTCAGAGTGCCCGGACCGGCGCCACCGACATCTCGAACCACTTCTCAGCCGTCCCGTTTCCGGCTTTGCAGCAAGTGCTCGCCAACCAGATCGGTTACGTCCAGGGACTGCTCAACGGTTCCGTGAGCTTCAGCGACGTGAGCGCCGAGATCCAGAACCACCTCACCGCGGTGTTCGGCGCACCCGCCACGGATACCACGGCCGCCATTCCGGGGGCGTTGTTCGGCCCGTTCCTGCCCGAGGGCGGCGCCACCGACACCCTGTACCAATCGCTCGATGCCACCGTGAACAGCACCGGCACCGGCATTTTCGCGTTCATCACCCTCAATCACGAGCAACTGTTCCCGCTGCTCGCCGATGCGATTCCGTCGCTGCTGCCGGCGCTGGGACTCGACGAGTCGGCACTGCCACAGATCGACTCGCTGCTGCAGTTTGCCGGTTCACCGCTGGGCGGCATCGTGATCGGCGAACTCGGCACCGCACTCAGCCCGATGCTGCAGCTCAACGACGACATCAGCAGCATCACCACAGCGCTGTCGGACTCCGATTGGAACGCGGCCCTGCAAGACCTTGCGAATATGCCGGCCAACCTCGCCAGCGCCTACCTCAACGGCTACGGCGAGGTCGACCTGATGCCGATCTTGGACCAGCTGGGCATCGACTTGCCGCCTGTCGAACTGGTTACCGGGTTGCCCACCACCGTCACCGATCTGAACGTGGTGCTGGGCGGCTTGCTCAGCGGCGGAGGCTCGCTGTTCGACGCCATCGGCCTGAGCGCCGACGGTGGCGAAAGCATCGGCGCGCTGGACCTGTCGGGCCTCGCGGTCGGCCCGCTGGCCTCCATGGTGGAGCTGAGCCAGGCCATCGCCGAGGCGCTCGGCTGGGACGGCAGCTCCGACATCCTGGCCAGTCCGTTCTGAACACGACCGGGGTCTCGCCCGGCCCCCGGCGGGCGGGACCCCGGCCAGTTCTCAGAGCATGCGTTCACGGTCGGTCGGCAAAACCCGATCGAGTTGACTGCGCGAACTGATGTCGAGCTTGGCGAATACTTTGCGCAGGTGATACTGGGCGGTGCGGGCGCTGATGAACAGTCGCGCGCCAATCTCCGGGTTGGACAACCCGTCTCGCGCCAGCAGGGCGACTTGAGTTTCCTGCGGCGTCAGTTGCTGGCCGCTCATGTCGACGGAGCGTTTGCGGGCGGTCTCACCGGTGGCCAGAAGCTCCCGCCGGGCACGCTCGGCGAAGGCCTCCATCCCCATGGCTTCCAACATGTGATGAGCGGAGCGCAACTGGTCCCGCGCATCGGTTCGGCGCCGCTCCCGGCGCAGCCATTCTCCGAAGACCAGATGAGCACGGGCAAGTTCGGCGCGCATCGGGGTATGTCCGAGCCGCTCGATCGCCTCTCGGTAGCACTGTTCAGCGTCCGCACCGTTCAACAGCGCGGCAGAGCGCGCCGCCACGCCCAGTGCCCAGTCTGTTCCGCTGACATCGGTTATCGCGGTGAGCCGCGAATGGGCGTCCGCCGCGGTATCGAGGGCGCCGCTGCGCACAGCCGCCTCGACCAGCTCGACCAGACACCAGATCGATACACCGAAGTCCGCCGGGCGTTGCGCGCCGCGTTGGGCTGCGGCCATCGCCCGGTCGTAGTTTCCGAGACCGTTGTTGAGGACCGCGTCAACCCGATCGATGACGGTGAGCCCCAGTCCTTCTCCGCGTCGGAGTACATCGCTGCGGACGTCATCCATCAGTCGCTCGGTCGCGATCTGATCACCGCGAAATGCGGCTAGGGTCAGCGCTCCGTAGGACGCCAGGTTGTCGCCGATGGCCTCCTGGACGGTGTACAGCTCCTGTACCAATGCCTCCGCGGTTGTCAGATCTCCGGCGAAAAGAAGAATGACCGCACGCGTGGTGAGCGCGAGCGGCAGCTCGGACAGGGCTCCGGCGCTGCGAGCGAGCTCGAGATGACGGGCTGAGAGCCGATCCCAACTTGCCGCATCCCAGATGTGCAACGCGGCGTTGCCTGCCAGCCACAGCCAGCGCACCGCATCGCTGGCCGCCGGGTCGGAAAGGGCTGCGTCAACAGCGCCTCTCAAGATCGGCACACCTGCGGCGTACCCGTCGGCGAAGGACGTCGCGAAACCGTCCAGCAAGAAATCGGAGAGGCGCCGATCGGCCGGCGCCGGCGACATTTTGGCGGCGCGTGCGACGTCCGGCACGCCACAGCCGGCGGCCAATCCGGCGGCGAGCGTAGCTGCCCCCAACGCTTCCAGATACGTGTCACGCGATTGTGCGACGTCGATCGGCGTGAGCTGCTCCGCGGCCTTCAGCAGCAGCGGCGGCGCGTCACTGCCTCGGTTGGTGAGGAAGGCCAATCGAGCGCGTACCAGGTCGAGCCGAGCACGCTGCATGTCGGTGACAGGTCCGGCCTCGGCGAGCGCCACAAGTTCCAGTGCGGCGTCGAAGGCGCCTGCCTCCACCTCGACCCGCGCCGCCTCAAGCGCACGTTCGGTTCGTTGCTCGGGCTCGAGCGTCAATGTCGTGGCACGCTGGAGAAACGCCGCCGCGGCGGCTACCCCGCCGCGCGCCTGCGCTCGACCCGCGCAGCGCACCAGCTCAGCGGCGACGTCCTCGTCGGGTCCCGCGGCCGCGTGGGCCAAGTGCCAGGCACGGCGGTCGGGTTCGGTCAGCCGATCGGTGACTTCCGCCAACGCTTGATGCACTCGCTGACGTTGCTGCAGCGACCCGCAATGGTAGGCCGCCGATCGCGCGAGTGGATGGCGGAACCGAATGCGGGTGCCGAACTCCGCCACCCCGCTGTCCACAGCGGGGACTGCGGCGTCCGTACCGATCCCGAGTCTTGTTGCCGCCGACCACACCAGGCCTGGATCGCCGCGTGGCTCGGCCGCCGCCACCAACAGCAGGTCGCGGGTCGTCTCCGGCAGGGCGGTGATGCGCTGCCGGAAGTCCTCCTCGATGCTGCCCGAAAGGTTTGGCGCGCTGGGCAAACCGAATCCCCCAGCGAGCTGTTCAGCGGTTCGCCCACGCGGAAGTTCCAGCAGCGCCAACGGATTGCCCTGCGTTTCAGCGATGATCTGGTCGCGCACTCGCGCATCCAGCGGGCCGGTTATTGCCGTCTCCAGCAGGGCACGCGCGTCAGCGTCCGGCAAGCCCGACATCATGAGCCGCGGCAGATCGGCGAGATCGCGGCTTGGCGCCCGCGCGGCGAACACCAACCCAACGGATTCGGCGAGCAAGCGACGAGCCACGAACGCCAGCACCTGCGCTGAGGCCTGGTCGAGCCATTGCTGATCGTCGATCAGGCAGATCAGCGGCTGCTGCGCCGCCGCCTCCGCGAGCAAGCTCAATACACCCAATCCGATCAGAAACCGGTCCGGCGGCGGTCCCCCGGTGATACCGAAAACCGTCCGCAGCGCATCGCGTTGGGGTTCGGGGAGCTTTTCCAGATGCTCCAACATGGTGCCGCACAACTGATGCAGCCCAGCGAACGCCAGTTCCATCTCCGACTCGACCCCACCCACCCGCCGCACCCAGCAATTGGCTGCGCGCTCGGCGAGAAAGTCCAGCAGCGCGGATTTTCCGACGCCGGGCTCACCGTGGATCACCAATGTCCGGCTCTTACCGGAGCAGACGTCCTCGACCAGCTGATCGAGAACCGCGCATTGCTCTCGCCGGCCGATAACCCCCACTGTGCCGCCTTGATAGTGCCGGTATTACTACGAGTAGGACGATACCGGCATTGCCGATCAGGTAGACGACAGTGCGGCTGATCCACCATCAGCTTGCAAGAGCGGTCACCCCGACAGTTTTTGCGGCGGGCGCCCGGCGTCAGAACGTGCAAGTCATGGCGCGGATGCCGTGAATGAAGCTGCCCGCCAGATGCTCCGGATCACCGGCCTCAATGCCCGGCAGCTGGTGCAGCAACTCCCCGAAGAGGGCGCGCAGCTGGGCCCGCGCCACATGGGTCCCCAGGCAGTAGTGCTGCCCGCCGCCACCGAAGCCCAGATGCGGATTGGGGTCGCGGCTCAGGTCCAGGCGATCGGGATGGTCGAACACCTGCGCGTCCCAGTTGCCTGACGCGTAGAACATGGCCACCTTGTCGCCGGCCCGAATGGTCTGGCCGCCGAGTTCGTAATCGGTTGCGGCAGTGCGGCGGAAGGTCATCACCGGCGTCGCGTAGCGGATGAACTCCTCAACGGCGGTTCCGATGCGGCGGTCGAAGTCCTCCAGCAGCCATGCGCGCTGCGCGGGAAAGTCGGTGAGCGCTCGCAGGGCGTGACTGGCGGTCTGGCGGGTCGTGTCGTTGCCTGCTACCGCGAGCAGTACGAAGTAGGCGGACACCTCGGCGTCGGTGAGCCGGTCACCGTCGACCTCGGCGTTGACCAGGCTGCTGAACAGGTCGTCACCGGGAGTCTCGCGGCGCTGCGCGGCCAGCGCGCCGGCGACCTGATGCAGGTACATGATGTTCTCGCCCATCACCGCCAGCGGGTCGCGTCCGGCGAGGAACACCGGGTCATTGGTCGATACCAGCGCGTCGGCGGCATGGGCCACCTGTGCTCGCTCGGAGTCGGGAACGCCGACCATGTCGGCCAGCGTGCGCAGGGGCAGTTCCTTGGCGCAGTATTCGACGAAGTCGGCTCCACTGCCGGCGGCCTTGAGTTCGTCGACGATGGCCTTGGCACTGGCCTTGATCGAGTCCTCGATGCGCCGGATCTGCCGGGGAGTGAACGCCGCGGTGGCCAGCTTGCGCAGTGTGGTGTGCCGGGGCGGATCCATGGCCAGGAAGGACTGCGTGGTCTCCAGCATCTCCGGGGGGATGTTCTCGAACTGCACACCCTTTCCGGACAGGAACACCTCGTTGGTGCGGCTCACCTCGACGATGTCGGCGTGGCGGGTGACGGCCCAATAGCCGGGATCGTCGGGATCGTTGAGCATGGCGTCTTCCACTGGCGGGTGCCAGCTCACCGGACGCTCGGCGCGCAGTATCGCGAACGAGCGTTCCCGCTCCGCCGCGGTGCCTGACCAGAACGCACGGGAGGACAAATCAACCGCGTCGTAGCTGCGCAGCGCGGCGGATGGTGCAGTCACGAGACCTCCCTCGAGATATGGCCCCGGTCACACCGGGCTCGATCTGACAGTAGGTCTAGACATAGTGTCTAGTCAAGGCGTCGAGTTTGCCGTTACGCTGACCGCTGTGGCTTCTGTGACCCGCAAGCCCCCCACCAGCCGCCAAGAGCGGCGCGAGGAGATCGAACGGCACCTCCTCGACGCCACGGAGCGACTGATGAGCGCCGGCGCCAGCTTCACCGAGCTCAGCGTGGACCGGCTCGCGACCGAGGCCGGCATCTCGCGCGCCAGCTTCTACATCTACTTCGAGGACAAGGGCCACCTGTTGCGCCGGCTCGCCGGCCAGGTGTTCGGCGATCTCGCCGCGGGGGCCGAGCGGTGGTGGGGGGTGGCGCAGCGCCGCGATCCCGACGATGTCCACGCCGCGATGGCCTCGATCATTGCCAACTATCGACGGCATCAACCGCTGCTGATCGCGCTCAGCGAGATGGCCGGCTACGACCCGCTGGTGGGCGCCACCTACCGGGACTTGTTGACCGGCATCTCGGGCCGGGTGGCCCAGGTCATCGAAGACGGTCAGGCCGACGGCTCCATTCGTCGCGACCTACCCGTCGCCTCGACCGCAAGCTCGCTCACCTGGATGGTGGAGCGGGTTTGCCAGCAGAACCTGCCGGTCCGGGACGCGGACTACGATTCCGAGCTCGCCACCGCGTTGACTGAAATCGTTTGGGGAGCGCTATATCTCAAACCCACCGATCAGTAGGTCCAGGCCGAGCGGTCATAACTGCCCTCGATCCGCCGACGCCTCTTGCGCCGGGTGGGACAGAACACGTAGGTGAGGTTGCCGCGCCTGACCCAGATGTTGTCGGGGCTCTCAAGGTTGACCCGGAAATAGTTGTTGTGCACCGTCACCAGGCCCAAGAGCGCGTTTCTGACGGCCAGCGAGTCGACTTGTGCGGCAGGCAGATTGGGAAAGTCGGCCATGCCGTCGTATTGGCGACACAGGTCCGTCACCGCGAACCGGGTGTTCGCCGGTACGCCGACGCCGCCGTAGTCGGGCAGCTTCATGAACGTGACCAGCTTCGGGTCGGCCCGATAGATGCCGTGAAACGGCTGCTCGGGGTTGGCCAGCAGCAGAAACGACACCTTGTCGGCGGGGACCGACGACGTCGGTCCCTTCTCGCGCAGCCACTTGCAGGCGACCTGCGCCCCCATGCTCACGCCATAGACCAGTACGTCGTCGGCATCGCGCGCGGCGTCGAAGTGGGCGACCAGCATGTCATCGAGGGCTTGGACACCCCGCTGCACCGCGGCGACCGCCGGGACGTAGCGCAGGCCGTCGAAGTAGGTGTTCGGGTACTTGACGTTTTTGACGGTCTTGCCCCTGGTGACCGCGCCGCGGCACATGAACCGCAGAAACCCGCTCCAGCCCGCCCCGTCGATGGTGAATACGGTGCTCATACCGGAAGGGACTACACCGCGACCAAGTCGTCGGCGTGCACGACCGGCCGGCGCGCGTCCGGTGCCAACTCGGCGGTGGAATGGCCGATCATGGTGTCCAACTCCGCGGCGTCGTAGCCGACCACGCCGCGGGCCACCACCGATCCGTCCGGGCCACACAGTTCGACGACGTCGCCGCCGTAGAACCTGCCCGCGACCGCGGTGATCCCGGCCGGCAGCAAGGAGCGTCGGCGCGCCAGCACCGCCTCGACGGCCCCGGCGTCCAGCGTCAACGTGCCGGCCGCGTCGGCGGCGTGGCGGACCCAGAACTTGCGTGCCGACATCCGTTGCGCCCGGGGCGCGAAGACGGTGCCTACCGATGCGTCCGACAGCGCGGCGGCGGACTCACTGGCCGCCGCCAGTAACACCGGAACCCCGGCGTCGGCGGCCAGCAGGGCCGACGACAGCTTCGACACCATTCCGCCGGTGCCCAGGTGGCTGCCCTCGCTGGCAACCACATCGGCGAGATCATCCGGTCCCGCTACCTCGGGGACCAGGCGGGCCGGGCCCTTGCGCGGATCGGAGTCATAGAGCCCGTCAATGTCAGAGAGCAACACCAGCGCGTCCGCGCCCACCAGATGCGCCACCAGCGCCGAGAGGCGGTCGTTGTCGCCGAACCGAATCTCGCTGGTGGCCACAGTGTCGTTCTCGTTGACGATCGCCACCGCGTGCAATGAGCGCAGCCGGTCCAGGGTGCGGGCGGCGTTGGTGTGCGACACCCGCATCGAGACGTCCTGGGCGGTCAGCAACACCTGACCGACGGTACGGCCGAACCGGCCGAAGGCGGCACTCCAGGCGTTGACCAGCGCCACCTGACCGACACTGGCAGCGGCCTGTTTGGTGGCCAGATCGGTTGGCCGCCTGGTCAATCCGAGCGGCTCCAGCCCGGCCGCGATAGCCCCCGAGGATACGATCGTCACATCCGAGCCAGCCTTCATCCGGCCCTCGATCGCCTCAGCGAGCCCGGCCAGCCGGGCGGCGTCGAACATGCCGGTCTCGGTGGTCAGTGCGGTGGTGCCGATCTTGACTACGACGCTGCGCGCGGTGCGAATCGCTTCGCGCGCACCACTGCCGGTCACTCGTCCTCCGAATGCTCTCGACGCTGCTTGCGAGCGACCTTTCGCTCGGCGGCACCCACTCGGTCGGTGCGCTCCAGCCTGCTGTCGGTGCCCCGGCCAGACAACGTCATGTCCACCCCAGCCGGAGTGGTCGGCTCCCAGTCGAAGGTCATCTCACCGATGGTCACCGCGCAGCCCGGCGTGGCGCCTCGCTTGAGCAGTTCGTCCTCGACCCCGAGCCGGGCCAGCCGGTCGCCCAGATAGCCGACCGCCTCGTCGTTGTCGAAATTGGTCTGGTGCACCCAGCGCTCGGGTTGTGTTCCGCGCACAAGGAAACCACCGTCACCGTCGGATTCCACGGTGAACCCGGTCTCGCCCGCGCGCACGGGACGGATCACCGGGCGGCGCGCCACCGGCTCCGGTTGTGCGGCCCGATACGCCGACACCATCTCGGCCAGCGCAAACGTCAACGGCCGCAAGCCGTCACGGCTCACCGTCGAGACCATGAACACCGGCCAACCGCGCTCGGCAGCGATGTCGTCGCGGACGAATTCCGCCATCTCCCGCGCCTCGGGCACGTCGATCTTGTTGAGCACCACTGCCCGCGGCCGGTCGACCAGGTCGCCCAGCGTCGAATCCCCTTGCATGGTGGGGGTATAGGCGGCCAATTCGGCTTCGATGGCTTCGATGTCAGAGAGCGGGTCACGCCCCGGCTCGGCGGTCGCGCAGTCTACGACGTGCACCAGCACAGCGCAGCGTTCGATGTGCCGCAGAAAGTCCAAGCCCAGCCCGCGACCGGTCGAGGCACCAGGAATGAGGCCGGGCACATCGGCTGCGGTGAAGGTGTTCTCGCCGGCCGAGACCACGCCCAGGTTGGGCGCCAACGTGGTGAACGGATAGTCGGCGATCTTCGGCTTGGCCGCCGAGATCACTGACACCAGAGCGGATTTGCCCGCGGAGGGGAATCCGATCAGCCCGACGTCGGCGACGGTCTTGAGTTCCAGGGTGAGGTCGCGGGTCTCGCCCTTCTCCCCCAGCAACGCGAAGCCGGGCGCCTTGCGGGCGCGCGACACCAGCGCCGCGTTGCCCAACCCGCCTCGCCCGCCGGCGGCTGCCTCGAAGCGGGCACCCGTGCCTACCAGGTCTGCCAGCAACCGCCCGTGCTCATCGAGCACTACCGTGCCGTCGGGAACCTTGATCTCCAGGTCGGCGCCGAAAGCGCCGTCCTTGTTGTTGCCCTGGCCCTGCTTGCCGGACGCGGCGTCGATGTGCGGCCGAAAGTGAAAGTCCAGCAGGGTGTGTACCTGGGGGTCGACGACCAGCACGACGCTGCCGCCGCGGCCGCCATTGCCACCGTCGGGGCCACCGAGCGGTTTGAACTTCTCTCGGTGAATCGAGGCGCAGCCGTTGCCCCCGTCGCCGGCCCGCACATGGATGACAACGCGGTCGACGAACCGGGACATGGCGTTACTACCTATCCGGCGCCGAATGGCGCCCAGTTACGCCGGCGACTAGTCGCGGGCGACAGGCACGATGTTGATGAGCTTGCGGCCGCGCTTCACACCGAATTCGACCGCACCGGGTGCCGTGGCGAACAGGGTGTCGTCGCCGCCGCGCCCGACGTTGACGCCGGGGTGGAAGTGAGTACCGCGCTGGCGGACCAGGATCTCGCCGGCCTTGACGACCTGGCCGCCAAACCGCTTGACGCCGAGTCGCTGGGCGTTTGAGTCGCGCCCGTTACGTGAGCTGGAAGCGCCCTTTTTGTGTGCCATCTCGCTGCCTCCTGCTACTTGATTCCGGTGACCTTGAGCACGGTCAGCTGCTGACGGTGACCCTGCCGCTTGTGGTAACCGGTCTTGTTCTTGAACTTGTGGATGCGGATCTTCGGGCCCTTGGTGTGCTCCAGGACTTCGCCGGTGACCGCGACCTTCGCCAGCTTGGCGGCGTCGGTGGTGACGGTGGCACCGTCCACGACCAGCGCGACCGGCAGCGAGACCGACGATCCCGGCTCGGACTCGATCTTCTCAACCTTGAGCACGTCACCAACGGCAACCTTGTACTGCTTGCCGCCGGTTTTGACGATTGCGTACGTCGCCATCGTTGGTTTCTACCTCTGCTTCTCGGGCGCGCACGCCATCGGGACTTGCGCAGGTGTCTGGGGTTCTGTCCGCCGAGCTGTGGTTATTCCCGCCTGGCGACAACTGGTCAAGGGTACGTGACCAGCGGCTAAGGGGTCAAACCGGCACGACCTAGATCGGTGGCCCGGCAGGTCGGGCCGCTGCACGCCGACGTCGGGGACGCTCGATCACCGTCGCCGACACCTCGGGTTCGTCAAAGTCCTCGGAGTCCTCGGCATCTTCGTCTTCTTCTTCGGCGTCGTCGTCGGCGGCGGCGGCGTCGTCGTCCTCGTCGGACTCATCGATGACATCCAGGTCGTCGTCGAAGTCTTCGTCGTCATCGTCGTCGAGATCGACTTCATCGTCGTCGGCGTCTTCATCGTCGTCGTCGACATCCTCATCGTCGGCGTCGTCGGCGTCGTCCTCGGCGAGGTCCTCGTCGGCCACGTCGGACTCCGGTGCCTCCTGAGCGACGTCGTCGCCCTCGGCCTCCTCGGTGCCTTCGGCGCCCTGCTCGGTGAGGTTCACCAACAGCTCGTCGGCGTCCGGAGCAATCTCGTGCTCGTCGTCCGACTCATCGTGCCGGTCGGTGGCCGCAGCCATCGCCTTGAACATCGGGTGATCACCGGGGGTGTGCACCGGAACCTTGGTGACCGGCGGCTCATCGACCTTCTGCTTCTTCGCGCGCTTACCGCGGCGACTGCTGCTGGTGCTGCCGCTGCCGCCCGATTCCGTCTTGCGGCCGGGTGCGGCCGAGTCCACCGGGTCGGCGTGGAGCACGATGCCCCGGCCGGCGCAGTGCTGACACGACGTCGAGAACGCCTCGATCAGTCCGGTGCCCAGGCGTTTGCGGGTCAGCTGCACCAGCCCCAGCGACGTCACCTCCGAAACCTGATGGCGGGTTCGGTCGCGGCCCAGTGCCTCGGTCAGCCGACGCAGCACCAGGTCCCGGTTGGACTCCAGCACCATGTCGATGAAGTCGATGACGATGATGCCGCCGATGTCACGCAGGCGAAGCTGCCGCACGATCTCCTCGGCGGCCTCCAGGTTGTTCTTGGTCACCGTCTCCTCGAGGTTGCCTCCGGAGCCGGTGAACTTGCCGGTGTTGACGTCGACCACCGTCATTGCCTCGGTGCGGTCGATGACCAGCGTGCCGCCCGAAGGCAGCCAGACTTTGCGGTCCAGCGCCTTGGCCAGCTGCTCGTCGATGCGGTGCACGGCGAATACGTCCGGACCGGCCTGGCCCTCCGGACCCGTCGGCGCCGTGTAGCGGGTCAACTTCGACACCAGCTCGGGGGCCACCGAGCCCACGTAGTCGTTGATCGTGGCCCAGGCGTCGTCACCGGAGACGACCAACTCGGAGAAGTCCTCGTTGAACAGGTCTCGGATCACCTTGACCAGCACGTCAGGCTCTTCGTAGAGCGCTACTGCGGCCCCGGCAGCCTTCCCCTTGGTCTCAGCCGCGGTGGCCTCGATCTGGGTCCAGCGTTCCTGGAGGCGTTCGACGTCGGCGCGGATGTCGGATTCCTTGACGCCCTCCGACGCGGTGCGGATGATCACACCGGCGTCGGCGGGAACCACCTCACGCAGGATCTCCTTGAGCCGCTGACGTTCGGTGTCGGGCAGCTTGCGGCTGATGCCGGTCGACGACGCGCCCGGCACATAGACCAGGTAGCGACCGGCCAGCGACACCTGCGTGGTCAGTCGGGCGCCCTTGTGTCCGATGGGGTCCTTACTGACCTGCACGACGACATAGTCACCGGGTTTGAGCGCCTGTTCGATCTTGCGGTTGGCGCCACCGAGCCCGGCAGCTTCCCAGTTCACCTCACCGGCGTAGAGCACGCCGTTGCGGCCCCGGCCGATGTCGACGAAAGCCGCCTCCATCGACGGCAGCACGTTCTGGACAATGCCCAGATAGACGTTGCCCACCAGGGAGGTCGATGCGGCAGACGTCACGAAGTGCTCCACCATCACGCCGTCTTCCAGCACGGCGATCTGGGTGTAGCGGGCGCCCTGGTGCGGCGGCTCGGTCCGGACCCGGTCACGGACCACCATCCGGCGTTCGACGGCCTCGCGGCGGGCCAGGAACTCGGCCTCGCTCAGGATCGGCGGGCGGCGGCGCCCGGCGTCGCGTCCGTCGCGACGGCGTTGCCGTTTGGCCTCCAGCCGTGTCGAACCAGTGATGCCCTGGATCTCGTCGTCGCCGGTGCCTCGGTCGCTCTTGGCGGACCGGCTGCTCTTGGCGCGCGGAGCCCGCTCATGCACGACGGTGTTGGGCGGGTCGTCGGACGACCCGGCGTCCTCTTCCTCCCCGGCCCCGGCCCCGGCCTTGCGCCGACGGCGACGGCGACGGCGACGGTTGCCCGCATCTTCGGCCGAACCGCCCTCCTCGTCGCTGGCGTCCTCGGCGTCCCCGGCCTCCTCCGATTCCACGGCGGAGTCGTCGTCCTCGGTCTCGTCGTCGGCGTCCTCGGCTGCCGCACCCTCGGACCCACGGCCACGGCCACGGCCACGGCGGCCACGGCGGCGGCGCCGGTTGGCGGGCCGATCGCCGTTCTCGTCATCGGTGTCGGCGTCGGCGCCGCCGAGGTCGTCGTCGTCATAGTCGTCCGCGTCGTCGTCTTTATCCGCTGGGACGTCGCGCAGCACCGCGCGCTCGAAGGCGACCGGCTGCGGCGCGACGAACAACGGCATGTAGTCAGCCCGCACGGCGGCCGGCTCCGGTGCCGTCTCCAACAGCAGCCGGGACTCCGGCTCGTCGGGCACTTCGCTGGTATCCGCAGCCTCCACAGCCTCGCCGGCCTCCTGGAACAGTCCGCCGCCAGCGGGTTGGGCGGCGGAGTCCAGCAGGTCGCGGACCCGGACGGCCTCGACACGGTCCACGCTGGAATGGGCGCTGCGCGCCCGGCCATCCAACTCGGTCAGCGCATCCAGGACCCGCCGGCTGGTGGTGCCCAGAACCCGCGCCAGCGAGTGCACCCGCAGTCGATCGGGCAACTCCTCGTGCTCGCCCGGTGCTGCTGATACCTCTGAATCAGGGCCTTTGAAAAGAGAGGGGTCTGCCACGTACGTCTCCTCAAGCCCCCGGGCGCGTCGTTGCGTCGCGGCCACGCGAGGACTTCTCGTTATGGACCCGGCTCACTTCCCCGGGCTTGTGGTGGTCTCGCTCCGAGGGGCTCGGGTTGAACCGACTCGGTGCCTGGCTGAATGAAAAACGGCGATCGGCGCCGCATCACATATCGCGATCGTCGCACTCGTCGAAGTCTTCATTCGGGTGTCGGAAACCGGTCCGGCGACGTTCACCCGTTAGTCAGTATCCCACACAATCCACAGGGGCCGGACGAAAGGCACTAACTTCCGACGTCAGGCCAGTGTCATCGGGGTCGTCGACGCCGACGGCTTCAAGTCGGGGAACCACAGCGCGATCTCACGCTCGGCCGACTCCGGCGAGTCCGAGCCGTGCACCAGGTTGAACTGGGTCTCCAGACCGAAGTCGCCACGGATGGTGCCCGGGGTGGCCTTGGCCACCGGGTCGGTGCCACCGGCGAGCTGCCGGAACGCCTCGATCGCGCGCGGTCCCTCCACCACGGCGGCGACCACGGGGCCTGAGGTGATGAAGTCCAGCAGCGAAGCGAAGAACGCCTTGCCGTCGTGCTCGGCGTAGTGCTGCCGGGCCACGGCCTGCTGCACCGGCCGCAGTTCCAGGGCCGCCAACGTCAGGCCCTTCTTCTCGATGCGGTTGATGATCTCGCCCACCAGCCGACGGTTCACGCCGTCCGGCTTGATCAGTACCAAAGTCCGCTCAGTCATGCAGCGCCGCTCCTCATCCATCGTTCCGCCCTGCGTCATCGCCAGCGGCACGGGCGACAGCGTACCGGCCCGTTAGCCGGTTCCGTCACGAGCGTCGCAACACCACGGCACGGAAATACGCGATCAGCGCCCACGCCGCGGTGAACACCAGGCCCATGATGCCCACGCCCGGGTAAATCACGAACCCGGCCACCAGCACCGGCTGCAGCGCCAGGTTGGCCCAGATCGCCCAGCTGCGGCCCTGGACACCGGCGAACAGCAGCAACACCAGTGCCAGGCCGAGCAGATATCCCAGCGAGAACGGTGTCAGACCGCCACCGACGACGCTGACCACCGGCAGAGCCAGCAGCACCGTGATGGCTTCGAGTATCAGCGTCGCGGCCATCACGCCCCGAAAACCCCGCCACGGGTCGGGAGCATCAGGCTGTTGGGTCATGCCGGGTCCTTCCCGAACAGGGAGCGTGCAGCGCCGGCAGTGACCACCGAGCCGGTGATCACGATTCCGGCTCCCAGCCCAGCCCCCTTAGCTTCCCCCTCGGAATCGAATTCGTCGACCAGGGCGGTGGCCACGTCGATCGCGTCTTCCAGCGTTTCGGTGGTGACCACCCGATCGTCACCGAACCACTTCGCTGCCGCCACGGTAAGCGTCTCGACGTCCAGTGCACGCGGAGAACCGTTATGGGTCACCACAATTCGGTCGAAAGCCGGCTCCAACGCCGCCAGAATTCCGTCCACGTCCTTGTCGCCAAGCACGCTGACCACACCCACCAGATACCGAAAGTCGAAATCCTCGGCCAGTGCCTGGGCCAACACGGCCGCGCCGGCCGGGTTGTGCGCGGCGTCGATGAACACCGTGGGCGAGCTGCGCATCCGCTCCAGTCGGCCGGGGCTGCGCACCGCGGCGAAGCCCGCCCGAACGGTCTCGATGTCGAGCTGACGCTCGGCACCGGCCCCGAAGAACGCCTCCACCGCCGCCAGTGCCAGCACGGCGTTGTGGGCCTGATGCTCGCCGTGCAACGGCAGAAAGATGTCGGAGTACACCCCGCCCAGGCCCTGCAGTTCCAGAACCTGCCCGCCGACCGCCAGTTGGCGACTGCGGACCGCGAACTCCGAGTTCTCCCGCGCGACTGCGGCGTCGGCGCGCACGGACTGCGTCAGCAACACCTCCATCGCTTCGGGCGCCTGACGGGCGATCACGGCCACGGTGTCGGTCAGTTCGTCCGATGAGCGGTGAATGATGCCGGCCTTCTCCGCGGCGATTCCGGCGATGTCGTCACCGAGGTAGTCGACGTGGTCGATGCCGATCGGGGTGATGACGGCGACCGGAGCGTCGACGACGTTGGTGGCGTCCCAGCGGCCGCCCATGCCGACTTCCACAATGGCGACGTCGACTGGGGCGTCGGCGAACGCCGCGAACGCCATCCCGGTGAGCACCTCGAACTTGCTCATTTTCGGCCCCCCGTCCTCCTGCGAGGACGCGTCGACCATCTGCACGAAGGGCTCGATCTCGGCGTAGGTCTCCACATACCGCGCCGGGCTGATCGGTTGGCCGTCGATCGCGATGCGCTCGACCACCGACTGCAGATGCGGGCTGGTGGTGCGCCCGGTACGACGGCTGAACGCCGTCAGCAGCGCGTCGATCATCCGCACCACCGAGGTCTTGCCGTTGGTGCCGGCGACGTGGATGGACGGATAACCGCGCTGCGGTGAGCCGAGCAGTTCCAGCAGGGCGTTGATCCGAGTCAGGCTCGGTTCGATCTTGGTCTCGCCCCAACGCTGGTCAAGCAGGTGCTCGACCTGCAGCAGTGCCGCGATCTCGTCCGGGGTGGGCTCCGTGGTGCCGATCGGATGATCGGTCACGTCAAGCCTGCCAGTCGCGCGGTGATCCGCTCCACTTCGGCGCTGGCCAACTGCTGACGACCGCGGATCTTCTCGACCACGGCCTCAGGCGCCTTGCCCAGGAATTCGGCGTTGCCCAGCTTTGCCGAGGTGGCATCGAGGTCCTTGCGTGCGGTGGCCAGGTCCTTTTCCAAGCGGCGGCGCTCCGCTTCCACGTCGACGGTGCCGGAGGTGTCCAGTTCGACGACGACGGTGCTTCCACCGCCCGTGGGGCCCAGCCTGACCTCGACGGTGGCCGACGGCGCGAAGTCCTCCCCCGGCTCGGTCAGCCAGGCTTGGGAGGCCACCGCGGCCACCTGGGTGGCCAGGTCGGCGTCGTCGATACCGGTCAGCCGGGCCGGGACCTTCTGCCTGTCCCGCAGACCCTGGTCGCTGCGGAACCGGCGCACCTCGGTCACCAGCTTCTGCATGTCGGTGATCCGTTGCGCAGCCACCTGGTCCAAAGCGATCCCCGACGGGGCCGGCCAGTCCGCGATCACCAGCGACTCCGCGCCGGTGAGCTCCTGCCACAGGGTTTCGGTGACGAACGGGATCACCGGGTGCAACAGCCGCAACAGGTTGTCCAGCACCGCGGCGAGCACGGCTGTGGTGTGCGTTATCCCCTGCCCCAGCTGGGTCTTGGCCAATTCGACGTACCAGTCGCAGAACTCGTCCCAGGCGAAGTGGTAGAGCGCCTCGCAGGCCCGACCGAACTCGTAGCCTTCGAACGCCGAATCCACTTCGGCACGAACCTCTTCCAAACGTCCCAGGATCCAGCGGTCGGCGTCAGTCAGCTCCTCGATCGCCGGCAGCGGCGCCGGCGAGGCGCCGTTCATCAGCGCGAACCGGGTCGCGTTGAACAGCTTGGTGACGAAGTTGCGCGACGCGCGGGCGTGGTCCTCGCCGATCGACAGGTCGCTGCCGGGGCTCGCGCCGCGCGCCAGGGTGAACCGCAGGGCGTCGGCGCCGAACATCTCCACCCAGTCCAGCGGGTCGATCCCGTTACCGCGCGACTTGCTCATTTTGCGGCCGTGCTCGTCGCGGATCAGGCCGTGCAGGAACACATTGCGGAACGGAACCTTGCCTTCGGGCAGCGCGGCATCGCCACCGACGAAGGTGCCGAACATCATCATCCGGGCCACCCAGAAGAACAGGATGTCGTAACCGGTCACCAAAACGCTTGTCGGATAGAACTTCTCCAGCTCGGGCGTGGCCTCCGGCCAGCCCATTGTGGAGAACGGCCACAACGCCGAGGAGAACCAGGTGTCGAGCACGTCGGGGTCCTGCTCCCAGCCCTGCGGCGGAGTCTCGTCCGGGCCGACGCAGACCTTTTCACCGTTAGGGCCGTGCCAGATCGGGATGCGATGCCCCCACCACAGCTGGCGGGAGATGCACCAGTCGTGCATGTCATCGACCCAGCCGAACCAGCGCGGTTCCAGGCTCTTCGGGTGGATGACGGTGTCGCCGTCTCGGACCGCGTCACCGGCGGCCTTGGCCAGCGAGGAGACGTCGACCCACCACTGCATGGACAGCCGCGGCTCGATGACCTCGCCGCTGCGCTCGGAATGCCCGACGCTGTGCAGGTAGGGCCGCTTTTCGGCGACGATGCGGCCCTGCGCTGCCAGCGCTTCGCGCACCGCGACGCGTGCCTCGAACCGGTCCATGCCGTCGAACTGTGTTCCGGTGCCGGTGATTCGGGCGCGTTTGTCCAGGATCGTCGGCATGTCCAGCTGGTGGCGCAGACCGATCTCGAAGTCGTTGGGGTCGTGGGCTGGGGTGACTTTGACCGCGCCGGTGCCGAATTCGGGGTCGACGTGGGCGTCGGCGACCACCGCGATCTCGCGGTCCAAGAACGGGTGCGGCAGTGAGCTGCCGACCAGGTCGCGGTACCGGTCGTCGTCGGGATGCACCGCGATCGCGGTGTCACCGAGCATGGTCTCCAGCCGGGTGGTGGCCACCACGATATGAGGCTGGGTGTCCTCCAAAGAGCCGTACCGGAACGACACCAGCTCACCCTCGATGTCGTCGTACTTGACCTCGAGGTCGCTGATCGCGGTCTCCAGCACCGGAGACCAGTTGACCAGTCGTTCGGCCTGATAGATCAGCCCCGCGTCGTAGAGCCGCTTGAAGATGGTGCGGACCGCCCGCGACAGGCCGTCATCCATGGTGAAGCGTTCGCGACTCCAGTCCACGCCGTCGCCGAGGCGGCGCATCTGGCCCCCGATGGTGCCGCCGGACTCCCGCTTCCAGTCCCACACCTTGTCGATGAACAGCTCGCGGCCGAAGTCTTCTTTGCTCTTGCCGTCGACGGCGAGCTGGCGTTCCACCACGCTCTGGGTGGCGATGCCGGCGTGGTCCATGCCCGGCAGCCACAACACCTCGTAGCCCTGCATCCGCTTGCGACGGGTCAACACGTCCATCAGGGTGTGGTCGAGCGCGTGGCCCATGTGCAGGCTGCCGGTGACGTTCGGCGGGGGCAGCACGATCGAGTAGCCGGGCTTGTCGCTGGTGGGATCAGCGGTGAAGTAGCCGGCATCCACCCAACGCTGGTAGATCGCGTCCTCTACCGCACCCGGCTCCCATGACTTGGGCAGGTGATCGGCGTTGGCGGCGTTGGAAGTGTCAGTCACCGGTCAATTCTAGGAATGCCTGCCGAGCAGTCGCGAAAGCCCCCGAATCTGGCTCGATTCGGGGGCTTTCACGACTGCTCACGCAGGTGGGGCTACTTCTTGCCGCCGAGGAGCCCGCCGAGGATTCCGCCGATCGCCTCCCCGGTCTTGCCGCCCAGCGCGTTGCCCAGGATGCTGCCCATCGATTTGTTACCGCCGCCGCTGGCTGCACCGCCCAGGATGCTGCCCAGGATGTCACCGAGACCACCGCCGCCGGAGGCCTGCTCCTGGGCCGGCTCAGCCTTCTGGCCGGTCAGCTGCTTGCCGATGTAGGCGAGCACGATCGGCGCAATGATCGGCAGCAGCTTCTGCAGCAGGTCGTTGTTGCCCGCGCCGGCACCCGACAGCGCCGAGGCGACCTGGCTGGTGTCGTTGCCGCCGAAGATGGTGGAGATCACCTGTTGGCCTTCGGACTGGCTGGCACCCAACGCGTTGTCCAACAGTCCCTGGGCCGCGAAGGTCGCCGCGGTGGTGACGATGTTGTCGGCCTGACCCGGGTCTTGGGCGTTCTGGCTCAGCCCGCCGACCAGTACCGGCACCAAGGTACGAATGGTGCTGTCCACTTCACCCGAGTCGGCGCCAAGCTGGTTGGCGATGTCCTGGATGGGGATCTGTGCGAAGAGATCGTCGAGGCCGGCCATGAGATTCCACCTTCGTTGCTGGGGTGCTGCTACGGGCAGCGGTCGAAAACGACACTAGCGGAAAGATCAGTGGCCGGCACCGAACAATTTTGAGCCCCGATCAGCGCAGCCGGGAGACCTCTAGCGTCACTCCCGCCGCAGGCAGTCTGGCCAGCAGCACATCTCCCATCGCGGCCGCCGGGGTCAGCACACCGTAGTGGTCAGGCAGGGCGTCGCGGTCCAGCGCCAGCGCCAGCGCGCTCTCGCCCAGCAGCACCGAGGTGGCCTGGTAGCCGGGGTCGCCCCGCTGCGCCATGTCCGCCCGGTAGCGGGCTCCGCTGCTGGTGGTCGTGTAGGTCTCGATGCGGTAGTAGCCGTTCTCGCGGCGGCTGCGGCTGGGGCCGGTGCCCGGCTTGGGCAACACCCGTTCCAGCAATCCGGCCGGCACCAGCTTCAAAAGGTGGCCGCCGACCCCGAAGGTCGCCTTGCCCATTCCAGTGGCCAGTCCAGACAGCACAGGTGCCGCGGCCGACGAGCCGACGCTCATGTGCTCGGCGTAGCGGAAGCGACGTCCGTAGGCCCAGTCCAGCAGTCCGTTGCTGCGCCGCACGATCCGGGTGTTGACCGGCGCCATTGCGAAGCCGGCGGTCCAGATTCCCTCCAGTTCCGGCGCGATGTCTTGGCCTCGCCGCCAGGACAGGTCCGGCTCGGGACCCAGCCGAGGTTCCGCAGACCGATCTGAACTGAGCGTGTAGGGATCGAACAGCTGTCGCCGGGCCTTCGGGTCGTCGGCGGCGGAGCTCAGCACCTCGATCATGGTCGCGAGGGTGCCGCCGGACGCCCCACCGGAGGCGCCCCGAACAACGAAGTCGGTGTCCAGCAGATCGCCGGTGCCGTCGTCGCAGGCAGCCCTATACAAGGCGTAGACACTCATGTCCGAGGGAAGGGAGTCGAAGCCGCAGGCGTGCACGATTCGGGCCCGGTTATCCGCGGCCTGCTTGTGGTAACGATCGATGCTCTCTCGCACAAACAGCGTCTCGCCGGTGAGGTCGACGTAATCGGTGCCCGCTGCGGCGCAGGCCGCGACCAAGGGCATTCCATATCGGGCGTAGGGACCGACGGTGGTGATCACCACCCGGGTGCGGTCCGCCATCGCCTCCAGGGTTGCCGGCTTGTCGGCGTCGGCCACCACGATCGGCCAGTCGTGAGCGTGCGATCCGAGGCCGTCGCGGATCGCACGCAACCGTTCCGCCGAGCGGCCGGCCAACCCGATCCGGGCGGCGCCGCCGGCGCGGGCTAAGTATTGGGCGGTCAGCTTCCCCGCGAAGCCGGTGGCTCCGTAGAGGATGATGTCGAGCTCACGAGGCGAGTCAGGCACGCGCCCGACGCTACTCGCCGGCCGCGGCCCGTTCCGACGGCGACGGCGCCGGGCCGCTCGCCCGGCGCCGTCGTCGATAGCGCTAGCGGGATGTTCAGCCGCGACGGCCGCACACCGGCCAGGCACCGATGCCCTGGCTGCGCAGTACGTTCTCGGCAACCCGGATCTGCTCGGCCCGGCTCGCGTTGTGCGGCATGCCGCTGCCACCGTTGGCACGCCAGGTGCCGGCGTTGAACTGCAGTCCCCCGTAGTAACCGTTGCCGGTGTTGATCGACCAGTTGCCACCCGACTCGCAGGCCGCGATGGCGTCCCAGTTGACGCTGTCCGCCTTGGCGGTGGCGTCGGACAGGGCGACCGCGCTGGTGATCAGGGCGCCGGCGATCGCGGCCAGGGTGAGGGGCTTGCGGGCGTTCTTCAACATCGTTCCTTTCGCAGTGCGCGCGCCGAAGTGCGCCCACGGCAGTGGGCCGGCATGCCTGGGTTCCAGGCGGGAGTGGTCTTCGAGACGTGCCATCTAGGTCAGGCACGGCAGCGGGGGCAGATGCGCCCGCCGGGATGACACCCGGCACCGCGGAGGCGTTTGAGGGGCCGCCCGCGGCCCCGCTCACACGCGGTTCCGTCGATTCAATTTGTTTGCCTTGCATTAGGGCGAGAGGAAACTTACGAAACTTTCATACGACAAGTCCAACCGCATGACGCGAATATTTCGCGCAGATAACGAACACATCACACCGATACCTCGAACGGTTATAGCAGGTCAGCACTGCCTTTAGGTGTCCCGCCGGCATCGCCGCACCCGGCGGCCAGCGTGAGTCAGATCACGGGATTTTTGTGGGCTGGACCACTGAAAATGAGAGGATTTGAGGTCGATTCGTCGACCGCCGCCCCGAAAAATGCCCGCTACAGGGACCTCAGTAGCATCATCCGCCTCAGTCGTCGCAGGTCATCGGGCCAAGGCTGCCCGCAGCGCGTCAAGCAGGCGAAAGCCGCACCTCTACCGAACCATCACGACATTGAGCGTGCGGAATAGGCACTGCGATCCGGCCCGCCCCTACATCCCCCGCCGCCTCAGACCCCAAAGCAATTACGTTGCGCTACAAGCGTTTCCAGACTCATGCAACAAGATCCCCGAGCGGGAAACTTCGCGTGACGCCAATAATTTTTGTATCTCATCCAGATAATACGAGGATATATTTCATTACCGGCTCGCCCCAAATAGTGCTTTCCGATCGATGCAAAACGGTATTTGCTGATGTCCGACTCAGCGCAGGCCGGCGAGATCGTCCGGTGAGTTGAGATTGGCCAACGGCGACGCATCGGCGAGCACGATCCGCCGTACATCGACCACATCGATCAACGCGCCCACCCGGCGCTCCCCGGCAGCGACCAAGGCATCGACGGTGTCGACCAAGGTGGTGCGATAGATCGCCGCCAGATAGTGGTCACGGTCGGCGCGCGGCAGCACGACATCGGCAGTAGAAGCAGTCAGCGCGTCGATCAAATCCGCTGTCAGAAAAGGCATGTCGACCGCACAGACGAAAGCGCGTCGGGCGCCGGCTTGTGCCGCCGCTCGCAACCCCAGCCCGATGGCCGGCAATGGCCCCAGTCCGGGCACATCGTCGCGCAACACCTGCGCAGCGGCGATATCGGGCAGTACCTGGCCCTGGGCGGCCACCACGAAGACGGGATCGCAGCGCTGCGCCAACACCGACACCTGGTGTTCCACCAGAGTCAGCCCGGCGAACCTGCCCGGCACGGTCAACGTGGCCTTATCCCGGCCCATCCGGCGCGAGGCGCCGCCGGCCAGCACAACACCGGCCAACCGACCGGCTGTCATGGCGTCAGTCGACAGTCCAGGTGTCACGACCACGCAGCAGCGCCTGGAGCGCGGCGGTGTCGTTGGCGGTCGACTGCCGGGCCTCGGCGACCTGCGCGCGAGCCAGGTCGTCGTAGGTGGGCTTGCTGACCTTGCGGAAGATGCCCATCGGGAAGTGCGACAGGTCCTGCTCGGAGAGCCGCGACAGCGCGAAGGCGTACGAGGAGTCGGCCTGGGTGGCGTCGTGCACCACGATCTGGTCGGCCGAGACGTCGGCCGTCTTGGCGATCTCCAACCCGAAGCCGGACCTGATGACGCAGTACTCGTCTTCGGCGCCGAACACGACCCGCTCGCCCTGCCGGACGTTGATGAGGCGGTTCTCCGCACCGTCCTTGCGCAGAAGGTCGAAGGAGCCGTCGTTGAACACCGGGCAGTCCTGCAGGATCTCCACCAGAGCCGAGCCGCGGTGCTCCATCGCACCCTGCAGGACCTCGGTGAGCCCCTTGCGGTCGGAATCCAGGGCACGCCCGACGAACGTCGCCTCGGCACCGATCGCCAGCGAGATCGGGTTGAACGGGTTGTCCAGCGAACCGTAGGGCGTCGACTTGGTGACCTTGCCGGTCTCCGACGTCGGCGAGTACTGGCCCTTGGTCAGGCCATAGATCCGATTGTTGAACAGCAAGATGGTGATGTTGACGTTGCGTCGCAGCGTGTGGATCAGGTGGTTGCCGCCGATCGACAGGGCGTCGCCGTCACCGGTGATCAGGAAGACCTTCAGGTCTTCGCGAGCGGTCGCCAGGCCGGTGGCGAATGTCGGGCCACGGCCGTGGATCGAGTGCACGCCGTAGGTGTTCATGTAGTACGGGAACCGGCTCGAGCAGCCGATACCGCTGACGAACACTACGTTCTCCCGGCGTAGTCCCAGCTCGGGCAGGAAGCCCCGGATCGTGTTGAGGATGACGTAGTCACCGCAGCCCGGGCACCACCGCACCTCCTGGTCGGAGGTGTAGTCCTTGGCCTTCTGCGGCTCGTCGGTGGTGGGCACCCCGCTCAACGAGGTCAGCCCCAGGTCGAGACCGACGAGCGTGTCTGCTGATTCGGTGGTGGTCATGAGTTCGCTCCCGCTGTGCCCGCAATGGTGACCGCCGCGGCCCTGGCCAGCGACGCCTTCTCGTTCTCCCGATCGGCCAGCGTGCCGGCCAGCGCGTCGTCGATGATCCCCTCGACCTCGTCGGCCAGGAACGCCTGGCCGGTCACCTTCGTGACCGACTGGATGTCGACCAGGTAGCGACCGCGCAGCAGCAGCGCCAGCTGGCCCAGGTTCATCTCCGGCAGCACCACCTTGGGGTAGCGCCGCAGCACCTCGCCCAGGTTGGCCGGCAGCGGGTTGAGGTTACGCAGGTGCGCCTGCGCGACCTTGACGCCGCCACGCCGGACCCGCCGGCAGGCCTCGGCGATCGGGCCGTAGGAACTGCCCCAGCCCAGCATCAGCAGCTCGGCGTCCCCGGACGGGTCGTCGACGGCCAGGTCGGGAACTTCGATGCCGTCGATCTTGGCCTGACGCAGCCGAACCATCAGGTCGTGGTTGGCCGGCTCGTAGGAGATCGCACCGGAGCCGTTGGCCTTTTCCAGGCCGCCGATCCGGTGCTCCAGGCCCGGGGTGCCGGGGATGGCGAACTGCCGGGCCAGGGTCTCCGGGTCGCGTGCGTACGGCGCGAAGTCCTCGCCTGCCTTGGCGAAGTTCTGGTCGATGGGCGCCATCGCGGCAACATCCGGGATACGCCACGGCTCTGAACCGTTGGCGATCGCGCCGTCGGAGAGCAGCACCACCGGGGTGCGGTACGTCACCGCGATCCGGACGGCCTCAATGGCCGCATCGAAGCAGTCCGAAGGCGTGCACGGCGCCAGAACCGCCACCGGCGACTCACCGTTGCGTCCGTACAGCGCCTGCATCAGATCGGCCTGCTCGGTCTTGGTGGGCAGGCCGGTGGACGGGCCGCCGCGCTGGACGTTGATCAGCAGCAACGGCAGCTCGGTCATGACGGCCAGGCCCAGCGCCTCGGCCTTGAGCGCCAAGCCGGGGCCGGAGGTGCTGGTGACACCCAGCGCACCGCCGTACGAAGCGCCGATCGCGGCACCGATGCCGGCGATCTCGTCCTCGGCCTGGAAGGTCAGCACGTTGAAGTTCTTGTACTTCGACAGCTCGTGCAGGATGTCCGAGGCCGGGGTGATCGGGTAGGTCCCCAGCACCACTTGGGTGTTGGCCAGCTGGCCGGCGACAATGACGCCGTAGGCCATCGCGGTGTTGCCCGAGATCTGGCGGTACTCGCCCGCCGGCAGCTTGGCCGGGGCGATCTCGTAGGTGGTGCCGAACGCCTCGGTGGTCTCGCCGTAGTTCCAGCCCGCCTTCAGCGCCAGGACGTTGGCGTCGGCCACGTCGGGCTTCTTGGCGAACTTCTCCTTGATGAAGCGCTCGCTGCTCTCCAGCTCCCGGCCGTACATCCAGGACAGCAGGCCGAGGGCGAACATGTTCTTGGCCCGGGCGCCGTCCTTCTTGGTCGCGCCGATCGCCTCGACCGCACCCAGGGTCAGGGAGGTCATCGCGACCGGGACCACGACGTAATCGGAGAGTTCCTCGGTCTCCAGCGGGTTGCTCTCGTAACCGATCTTGGCCAGGTTGCGCTTGGTGAACTCGTCGGAGTTGACGATCACCATGCCACCGCGCGGCAGGTCGCCGATGTTGGCCTTCAGCGCCGCCGGGTTCATCGCCACCAGCACGTCGGGGCGGTCACCCGCGGTGAGGATGTCGAAGTCGGCGATCTGGATCTGGAACGACGAAACACCGGGCAGGGTGCCCTGAGGTGCGCGGATCTCGGCCGGATAGTTCGGCTGGGTGGCCAGGTCGTTGCCGAACAGGGCCGCCTCAGAGGTGAAGCGATCGCCGGTGAGCTGCATGCCGTCGCCGGAGTCACCCGCGAAACGGATGACGACCTTCTCGAGTTTTTGGCGCCCGGGTGCCGACCCGACTCCGTTACCACTCGGCCCCACGACCCCGCCTTCCATCACTGTCCGACCGGGCCCGCGCAGCACGGCTGCCGCACCCACAAGTTTTTCTGTCACTGGCAGTACCGATTATTGCACCGCTCTTATAGACCATACGACGCCACACCGTGTCGAAATTTGGGTTACTCAGTGTTAAATGTCGATGTCACACTGGGGTTCGCGGTCAACTTGAGCCGGAAATGTGGTTTTCATCACGTTCACCCGCGCGCCAACTCTAAGAGAAGTTCGCTACTGGCAAGTAACTTTGCGCGGCGACAAGCGCCGCCCCCGGATCAGGCGCTCTTGTCGCGACGCTCGCCGCGGGATGCCTTGCGCGGCACGATGGTCGGCAGCACGTTGTCCTGCACCGTTTCCTTGGTCACGACGACCTTGGCGACGTCATTGCGGCTCGGGATGTCGTACATGACCGGCAGCAGGACTTCTTCCATGATCGCCCGCAGACCGCGCGCACCGGTGCCGCGGTGGATGGCCTGATCCGCGATGGCCTCCAGCGCGTCCTGGCTGAACTCCAGTTCCACCCCGTCCATCTCGAACAGCCGGCTGTACTGCTTGACGAGCGCGTTCTTGGGCTCCGACAGAATCTTGACCAACGACTCCATGTCGAGATTGGTCACCGAGGCCACCACCGGCAACCGGCCGATGAACTCGGGGATCAGACCGAACTTGATCAGGTCCTCGGGCATGACCTCGGCGAAGTGGTCGGTGGTGTCGATCTCGGCCTTGGATCGGACCTCGGCGCCGAATCCCAAGCCCCGCTTGCCAACCCGGTCCGAGACGATCTTTTCCAGTCCGGCGAAGGCACCGGCGACGATGAACAGCACATTGGTGGTGTCGATCTGGATGAATTCCTGGTGCGGGTGCTTGCGGCCGCCCTGCGGCGGAACCGAGGCCTGGGTGCCCTCCAGGATCTTCAGCAGTGCCTGCTGCACGCCCTCGCCGGAGACGTCGCGGGTGATCGAGGGGTTTTCGCTCTTGCGGGCGATCTTGTCGACCTCATCGATGTAGACGATGCCGGTCTCGGCGCGCTTGACGTCGTAGTCGGCCGCTTGAATCAGCTTGAGCAGAATGTTCTCGACGTCCTCACCCACGTAACCCGCTTCGGTCAGCGCGGTGGCGTCGGCGATCGCGAACGGCACGTTGAGCATCTTGGCCAGCGTCTGGGCCAGGTAGGTCTTGCCACAGCCGGTGGGCCCGAGCATCAGGATGTTGGACTTGGTCAGCTCAACCGCCTCACCCGAGCGGGAGTCACGGCTCTTCTCACCGGCCTGGATGCGCTTGTAGTGGTTGTAGACGGCCACCGCCAAGGTGCGCTTGGCCGTGTCCTGGCCGATGACGTAGCCCTCCAGGAACTCCCGGATCTCAGCGGGCTTGGGCAGCTCATCGAGCTTGACGTCGTCGGCGTCGGCCAACTCCTCTTCGATGATCTCGTTGCACAGGTCGATGCACTCATCGCAGATGTAGACGCCCGGTCCTGCGATGAGCTTCTTGACCTGCTTCTGGCTCTTGCCGCAGAACGAACACTTCAGCAGGTCCCCGCCGTCTCCAATGCGCGCCATAATGCGTTAGGACCTACTTCCTGTTCGCCGTCTGTCGTCGGGGTAGCCGGTGTCTGCTCCGACGCTACCCGTTCATTCCGATGCGAGGCGACCGATAAGGCCGAATCGCGTCGTTGGTATTCATCACGGGCTCCGTCTGCCTGCCCCACGAACATATAGCCCAAGGCGCCGCACCCGGCGTGTGACGCGCTGGCGTGACATGAGCGTTTTGGGGTCGTTACCCGGCTGTGAGACGGGCGGAGCCTGGCCAGCTCTAGAGTGGCAAACGTGGGGTTCGCCGTGCCCGACGATACCGTGCTCGTCGCCGATGGGGGGCTGGCGACGGAGCTGGAGGCCCACGGGGCCGACCTGTCCGACCCGCTGTGGTCGGCCCGGTTGCTCGTCGAAGACCCCGAAGCGATTGCGGCCGTTCACGCGGCTTTTTTCGCCGTGGGCGCACAGATCGCGACCACCGCCAGCTATCAGGCGAGCTTCGACGGGTTCGCCGCCCGCGGGATCGACCGGCGGGCAGCCGACGGGCTGTTGCGACGCAGCGTTGCCCTGGCCCGTCAGGCCGGCGGCGACGCGGGTGGGCGCTGGGTTGCGGCGTCGGTGGGCCCCTACGGCGCCGCTCGCGCCGACGGCTCGGAATACCGCGGCCGGTACGGACTTTCGGTCGCGCAGTTGTCGGCGTGGCACCGGTCCCGGTTGGAGGTTCTGGTCGATGCCGGCGCCGATCTGCTCGCGTTGGAGACCGTGCCGGACCTCGATGAGGCGGCGGCCCTGGTGGGTCTGGTCCAGGAGGCGAACGTTCCGGCCTGGCTCAGCTACACGATCGACGGGACGGAAACTCGCGCCGGGCAGCCACTCGCGGAGGCCTTTGCGGTGGCCGCCGGGGTGTCGCAGATCGTCGCGGTGGGGGTCAACTGCTGCGCGCCCGCCGATGTACTGCCGGCGATCGAGATCGCCCGCCAGGTCACCGACAAGCCCGTGATCGTCTACCCCAACAGCGGTGAACGCTGGGAGTCCGGGGGTTGGGTCGGCCCGGCGCGGTTCTCCCCCGCGCTGGTGCCGCAGTGGATTGCCGCCGGAGCACGCATCGTGGGCGGTTGCTGCCGGGTTGGGCCTTCAGACATCGGCGAGATCGCCGTAGCGGTTCGCCGAACGTGTACTCAGCGCGAAAATCCGGCCGGAAACTCGGGCTGAGTACACGTTCGGCGCGCAGACTTAGGCGGTCTGCGCCGACAGCTTCCGGTACTCCAGCACGGTGTCGATGATCCCGTACTCCTTGGCCTCGGCCGCGGTGAGGATCTTGTCGCGGTCGGTGTCCTTGCGGACTACCTCCGGGTCCTTGCCGGTGTGGCGGGCCAGGGTGGACTCCATCAGGGTCCGCATCCGCTCGATCTCGGCCGCCTGGATCTCCAGGTCGGAGAACTGGCCCTGGATCACGCCGGACAGCGACGGCTGGTGGATCAGCACCCGCGCGTTGGGCAGTGCCATCCGCTTGCCCGGCGTGCCCGCCGCCAGCAACACCGCCGCAGCCGAGGCGGCCTGACCCAGACACACGGTCTGGATGTCGGCCCGCACGTACTGCATGGTGTCGTAGATCGCCATCAGCGAGGTGAACGAACCACCCGGGGAGTTGATGTACATGGTGATGTCGCGGTCGGGGTCCAGCGACTCCAGGACCAGCAACTGGGCCATGATGTCGTTGGCCGAGGCGTCGTCGACCTGCACGCCGAGGAAGATGATGCGCTCCTCGAACAGCTTGTTGTACGGGTTGGACTCCTTGACGCCCCAGCTGGAGTGCTCCACGAACGACGGCAGGATGTAGCGCGCCTGCGGTGCGATGGCTCGCAAGGTTTCGGGGTTCATGATGCGGCTCCGTTGACGTGGGCGCTGGTGATGATGTGGTCGACGAAGCCGTATTCCAGGGCTTCGGCGGCGGTGAACCAGCGATCGCGGTCGGAGTCGGCCTCGATGCGCTCGATGGACTGGCCGGTGAACTCGGCGTTGAGCCGGAACATCTCCTTCTTGATGACCGCGAACTGCTCGGCCTGGATGGCGATGTCGGCGGCGCTGCCGGTCACCCCGCCCAACGGCTGGTGCATCAGGATCCGGGCGTGCGGCAGGGCGTAGCGCTTGCCCTTGGTGCCCGCCGCGAGCAGGAACTCGCCCATCGAGGCGGCCATGCCCATGGCGTAGGTCGCGACGTCACACGGTGCCAGCACCATCGTGTCGTAGATCGCCATCCCCGCGCTGATCGAACCGCCCGGGGAGTTGATGTAGAGCGAGATGTCCTTGGTCGGGTCCTCGGCGGCCAACAGCAGGATCTGGGCGCACAGCCGGTTGGCGATGTCGTCGTCCACCTGCGACCCCAAGAAGATGATGCGTTCTCGCAGTAGCCGCTCGTATACCGAGTCGACGAGATTCAGTCCGGGCTGGCTCACAGTGGGATACCTGCTTTCTCGAGATTCATATGCACCGACCCTAACCAACCGGGACGGCTCAGGACGGTCCGAACCGGCTTCGTTCGCTTACAGCGTCACTCGTCGGATGCTGCCTCGGCCTCAACGGCCTCAACGGCCTCAACGGCTTCGTCGGCTTCCTCGGCTTCCTCGGCAGCGGCCAACGCCGCGGCGGCTTCGTCCGCCTCAGCTGAATCGTCGGCGCCGAAGAACTCGGCGGTGTCGATCTCGTTGCCCGCAGAGTCGCTGACGGCGGCCGCACGCACCGCCGCTGCCAGCGCCATGCCGCGACGCACGTCGGCGAAGACCGCCGGCAACTGGTTGTTCTGCTGCAGGAACTGAACCAGCTGCTGCGGCGGGATGCCGTACTGACGTGCCATCAGCACCAGGTGCTGGGTGAGGTCGTTCTGTCCCACCTGAATCTCCAGCTCGTCGCCGAGCGCGTCGAGCAGCAGCTGGGTCTTCACCGACTTCTCGGCCTCACTGCGGGTCTCGGCGTCGAACTCGGCGCGCGAGGAACCCTTCTCGGCCAGCGACTCGGCGAACTTGTTCTCGTCGTGGTCCAGACCGTGCAGGGCGTTGTGCAGCGCGTTGTCGATGTGCGCCTGCACCACGGCCTCGGGCAGCGGCATCTCGACCTGCTCGACCAGGGTCTCGAGCGTCACCTCGCGGACCTTCTCGGCCTGCTGGATGCGCTTGGTCCGGCTCACCTGCTCGACGAGGTTCTCCCGCAGCTCGCCGATGGTGTCGTATTCGCTGGCCAACTGCGCGAATTCGTCGTCGGCCTCCGGCAGCTCGCGCTCCTTGACCGACTGAACCGTGACGGTGACCTCAGCGTCCTTGCCGGCCTGCGGGCCGGCTGCCAGCTTGGTGGTGAAGGACTTGCTCTCACCGGCCGACAGCCCCACGATGGCGTCGTCAAGGCCCTCGATGAGCTGACCCGATCCGACCTCGTGCGACAGCCCCTCGGTGGCAGCGCCTTCGACCGTCTCGCCGTCGATGGTGGCGTCCAGGTCGATCGAGACGAAGTCGCCCTTGGCGGCCGGGCGCTCGACACCGGTCAGGGTGCCGAACCGGGCGCGCAGCGAGTCGAGCTCGGCGTCGACCTCGTCGTCGTCGACCTCGATGGCGTCCACGGTGATCTTGAGCTGCTCCAGGTCGGGCAGGACGATCTCCGGGCGCACATCGACCTCGGCGGTGAAGGCGATCTGCTCACCGTCGTCGAGTTTGGTGACCTCGATGTCCGGCTGACCCAGCGGCTTGAGATCCGAGCTCGTCACCGCCTCGGTGTAGCGACTCGGGAGCGCCTCGTTGACCACCTGCTGCAACACCGCGGCACGGCCGAACCGAGCCTCGATGAGCTTGGCCGGCGCCTTACCCGGCCGGAAGCCCGGCAACCGCACCTGCTTGGCCAGCTCCTTGTAGGTCCGCTCGAAGTCCGGCTGAAGCTCGGTGAACGGCACCTCCACGTTGATGCGAACCCGAGTCGGGGTCAGCTGCTCGACGGTGCTCTTCACGGGTCTACTCCTCGATATCGTTGACGTGGTCGGTCGTGCCGGTGCGGCGCGCGCTACTGGTCGGGGTGACAGGATTTGAACCTGCGGCCTTCCGCTCCCAAAGCGGATGCGCTACCAAGCTGCGCTACACCCCGCACTGACCAGGCGATCCTACGGCCCGGCATATCGGTGATCACAATGACCTGCTGCCAACGCCCCACGAAGGCACCGCGGCGGGGCAATTGGATTTCGGGTCCGCCACGCCGGTACAGTCTCGCTCTAGCTGTTCATGCGGGCGTAGCTCAATGGTAGAGCCCTAGTCTTCCAAACTAGCTACGCGGGTTCGATTCCCGTCGCCCGCTCCACAAGGACCCTGGCATTGGCGTTTCGCCAGACAGTCCTGCCTTGTGCAGCCGGTTTTCGGCAGCCCGCCGCGGCCGGCGTTCCCACCGGCCCGGCAAATCGGTTGCGCCAACGTCGATGCAGGTTGCGTCCAGGATGCGATGATGTAGGCAACATTGAGTGCCTAGGGAGTTCCCATGCGAACTGACGACGACAGTTGGGGCATCGCAGGAAAAGTCGGCTCTACAGCGCTCGCCACAGCCATGGTCCGCGCAGCCGAGAACGTCCGTTCCGGCGGACTGTTCACAGATCCGTTCGCCCAGTGCTTCCTGGACGCAGCCGTCGCCCAAGGGTGGCGCAACCCGTACGCCACCGAGGCTTGGCACCGCAACGACTACGAGGACCCGGCTACGGCCGCGTTCCGTCAAGCATCGACGGATTGCGCCGTGTGCCGTACCCGGTTCATCGACGACTTTCTGCGTGCCGGAACGGACCGCCAGGTGGTGCTTCTCGCTGCCGGACTGGACACCAGGGCGTGGAGGTTGCCGTGGACCGAAGGCAGCGTCGTCTACGAACTCGACCAACCCGGTGTCCTTGACTTCAAGAGCGAAACCATGGCAGCACACGCAACTCGACCCTCGGCACGGCGCTGTGCGGTGCCTATCGACCTGCGCGACGACTGGCCGGCGGCACTGTTGGCAGCTGGGTTTGACTCCACCGCCCCCGCCGTTTGGGTTGCCGAGGGGCTGGTGCCGTATCTGCCGCCGACCGGACAGGACGTGCTGTTCGAACGCATCACGTCACTGAGCGCTCCCGGCAGCCGCCTGATTGTCGACGTTTACGGGCCCGAGTTCTACGAGCCGGAAAGGCTTCGTGCGATGTTCGCTCGGATGAACCAAACAACTCGCGAAGAGGTCTACTCCACCGAAGAGCTGTTCTTCAGCGGCGACCGCGCCGACGTGGCCGAATGGCTTGCCGGTCACGGCTGGACGACAACGGCAGCCCCGACGCTTGACGTGATGGCGGAACTAGGTCGCCCGGCGCCCGACGATATGCCGGCCGGAGCACTGAGCGACTTCTTCGTCTCCGCCCATCGCGTCGCGCAGGGCTAAGCGGACCGGCCGGCAATGGCCGGGGGCTGCCGAGGTGCCTCACACAAAAGTGAGCGCGAAGTAGTGGCTGGTGCCTCACGCATGGTGAGCGCGTGGGGGGCTTGCGTTACTTCGTCTTGGCCAATCGGTTGATTGACGGTTGCAATGCTGC